>Ga0129317_1000159_pt1 | contig 86855 bp, 76 predicted proteins | sample Cm1ome_FD_94430 | JGI IMG/M metagenome (GOLD analysis project Ga0129317, IMG submission 94430) | Eastern black-and-white colobus group fecal microbial communities from Wisconsin, USA - Cm1105 metagenome | ecosystem: Host-associated > Mammals > Digestive system > Large intestine > Fecal | place...
GGTCGACCACAAAATTTGTACTAGCCCGACCCACATATTGTAATAGGTTTACCCACAACTACGGACTAGGTCGACCCACACTCATGTAACAGCCCAACCCCAAAATTTGGACCAATGCCAAAAAACGCAGGCCCTAAGACCTGCGTTAAAAATATATTTTAGGTTTTAAATCGTTATACATCACCAAACCGGTAGAAAAAAGTTCTAACAAAGTATAAATTGGTGGGCCCAGTAGGGTTCGAACCTACGACCAGCCGGTTATGAGCCGGCGGCTCTACCACTGAGCTATAGGCCCACAAAAGCAACCTAATATTAGTATTATATTATAAAAGCCATAACATGTCAAGAGTTATTCCAAAAAGTCTTTCAGCTTTTTACTACGGCTGGGATGACGCAGCTTGCGTAAAGCTTTGGCCTCTATTTGACGAATACGCTCACGAGTTACACCAAAATGCTGGCCTACCTCTTCCAAAGTGCGGCTACGACCGTCTTCAAGCCCAAAACGCAGTTCCAGCACACGTTTTTCACGCATGGTCAAAGTTTCCAAAACTTCCTCCAACTGTTCACGAAGCAAGGTAAAGGAAGCAGCATCCGCAGGTGCAGGCGCGTCATGATCTTCAATAAAATCGCCAAGATGAGAATCTTCTTCTTCACCAATAGGTGTTTCCAATGAAACAGGTTCTTGAGCAATTTTCATGATCTCACGCACTCTGTCAACGGTAGTATCCATTTCCTTAGCAATTTCCTGCGGCAGAGGTTCACGTCCTAATTCCTGCAAAAGCTGACGTGATACACGGATAAGCTTGTTAATTGTTTCAACCATATGCACCGGAATACGAATGGTGCGGGCTTGGTCAGCAATCGCACGCGTAATTGCCTGACGAATCCACCATGTTGCATAGGTACTGAATTTAAAGCCTTTGTTGTAGTCAAATTTTTCTACTGCTTTAATCAAGCCTAAATTGCCTTCTTGAATAAGATCTAAAAACAGCATACCGCGTCCTACATAACGCTTGGCAATACTTACAACTAAACGCAGATTTGCTTCAGACAGACATTTTTTAGCATCATTTCCCTGTTGGCGCACGGCTTTCAACAGCTTATCAAAATCTTCTTCAAGATCCAAATACCGGCCGGTTATTTCAGCACTCTTTTCTCGCCCGTCGCTTAAACGACTTTTAACTTCTTCTAAAAGAGTTTTCAGCTGATAAAGATTATGCACATCCTTATCACTGGTAGGGCGCTGAATAACCAAACGGTCACATTCAGGAATTAAACATTTTTGCTCCGCCATCAAACGCTGCAAATGCAATCTTTCGTCACGAGTAAACTCAAAAATAAGCTCTTCATAATCTTCAAGCTTATAAGTATTGCCCTCTTCTTGACGGTTTTTAATCATAGCTAAAACTTTAAACACAGAACGCATATTAGTCATATGCCATTCATCATGCAGATAATTTTTGATTTTAACAACTAATTGTTCCGTATCGTCAGCACCGCTGAAAACAGGAACATCTAAAGTAATCATTTTTCCGCGCAAAAGACGTTCAGCCTGACGCCCCTTATCCATGCGCTTAGCCAGCTTAATTTCGTCCTCGCCTACCAGCAGAGGCACACGCCCGATTTCTTTCAAATACATACGCACCGGATCATCAATACTGATACCCTCCGGTACAGTTAAATTGGCCAGCTCTGCTTCGGAAATATCTTCGTTTTCGCTAGTTTCGTCATTATCGACAACCGGTAAAATATCGTCTGCCGAGATAGCGTCCTCAACAACCTCTATCCCTTTTTGACTAAGTATTTCACAAAGCTGGATTGTTTCATCAGGAGACAAATCCATAGCGCTGACAGCATTATTTATTTCACTATAAGTGAGAACACCATTTTGAGCTTTACCCTTTTGTAGTAACTCATCAATCTGTTCCTGTGTTAACTGTCCATTATTTTCCATGGTGTTCCCTCCCTCCATATTATTTAGTGGATTCTCACTTTCCATAGAGCTTTTTGATTTCATCCTTTATCCTTTGTGTCTCCATTAGCTCATGCAAAAAACGTTCGTCTGCTAACCTTTCGTATTCATCTGCCAACAAACGATGTTTTTCATATTCCTGCTCTAAAAATTCACGCTGCAGCTGACGCAGGCAATCTTCTACAAACTTTTCTTCATCCCCTTGCGGAAGCTCTTTTGTCCTAATGCCTGCTAAAACAGACTGCGCCGTATCATCTAGAGCATCATTTAATTTATCAATAGTAAAAGCATTTTCTTCCTGTAAATTTACCATATGCTGGTATATCTTTGCTAAGACAGTATCAGTCCAGCCGATTTTATCCATTATCTCCTGGCACTTTGCCGTTAACCAAGGATATTCTAAAAGCACTGCTAATAGCTGCTGCTCTGCCTGACAGCCAACATTTACAGGTTTAACAGAAGTGACAGGCACATATACGCTTTCGCTCCCAGCTCGGCTTTTCCTTGCTGCCTTACGGTATTCCTCTACAATAAGACCTTCGTCAATAGTAAGCCTTTGTGCCAACCTGCGGATATGCTCTGCCGCCTCAATTTCGCTTTTACATTCTAATAGGAATGGTAGTATATTCGACACAGCATCGACTTTTCCTGCTAAATTAGTCACATCATTTTGTAAAATTGTTTCTTCAATTTGAAAATCAATGCCGTTTTGTGCCACTGCTATGACCTGCACAAAGGCATCTTTGCCATGAGCGCGAACATATTCATCCGGATCTTTGCCTTCAGGTACGCCTGCAATACGCACTTTTAACCCGGCTTCCCTTGCAATGCTTACTGCTCTTACAGAAGCTCTGCGTCCCGCATTGTCGCTGTCATAACAAAAAACTACTTCGTCGGCAGCACGCTTTAAAATTTTAGCCTGTTCCTGAGCAAAGGCAGTTCCCATGGAAGCTACAACATTTTCAACTCCTGCCGCGTGCAGACTAATGGCATCCATATATCCTTCCACCACAATCGCCTGCCTATTGGCACGAATGGCCTTCAATGCTACATCCATAGCAAATAAAATGCGCCGCTTATTAAACCACTCTGTTTCAGCAGTATTTAAATACTTAGGCGTGCTATTATCTAGTACGCGTCCGCCAAAGCCAACAATGCGCCCTTTATGGTCTTTAATAGGAATCATTATCCTATTCCTAAATTTATCATAAAATTGCGTTTTACCTTTAGCCGTCAACCCTGCCGCCAGCAATTCATTAGGTTGATAACCACGTCGCCCTAAATTTGCCACCAAAGCGCCAAAGCTGTCTAAAGCATAGCCTATCGAAAAGCTATCTATTATTTTTTGATCAATACCGCGCCCTAACAAATAAGACAACGCTGGCTTACCGTACTGAGTATTCAAAAGGCAGGCTTGGAAAAATTTTGCCGCTGTTGCATTTGTCTCGTAAATGCGTTCTCGCTGCTTCTCGCGCTTCATTTCCAAGGCCGATTTCTGCCGTTCCGGAATCGGAATACCGTAACGCCTGGCAAGTAGCTTCATAGCATCCATAAAGGTACAGTTTTCAATTTTCATGATAAATTTAAAAATATCCCCGCCCTCATGACAGCCGAAGCAGTAAAACATATTTTTAGCGGGATTTACAGCAAAAGACGGAGTTTTTTCACCATGGAAAGGACAGCAGCCCCAAAAATTTTGTCCGCGTTTTTTTAATGGTACATAACCGGAAATAACCTCTACGATATCAGCACTGCCGCGCACCTGCTCTTTAAAGCTTTCAAATTCTCCTTCCATTACAACATGCCTCCACTGTGATTTTACACATAACATATATTCAATGCTTAACAGCAAAATCCTCTTTTTTCTTGAAATTTTTTTTAATTTAAGTGAATTACACTTGCAGTGCTCTCTAAAACGTACTATAATATTTAGTACGCTAAATTTATATTCATTACAATTCCATCTTACTGACTATTTTAAGAGGTAATAGAACAATGAAAAAAATTTTTTTATCTATCATGATGCTGCTAATGCTGCTGCCTACAATCTGCTTTGCTGCTGACCCAATCATCAAAAGCGACAGCAGAACTTTTAATCCTCTCAAAGGAATTTATGACCTGCGCGGTAATGTTTTTGTGCAATTCCCCGTTAAAGAAACCACACTTACCATTAACGCTGATACCGCTCAAGTACATCTTTACAATATGGAGGTTCACGGTCAAAAAAATATCACTTTAAGCTTTGGCGAGATGAGCTTTAAATGTGATAAAGTAGACGTTTATCACTCCGAAAGAACTGCCTATGTTTCCGAAAATTGTATTTTTCAGGATGGCAGCACTAATATAACGTCTGACAAAGGCAGCTACTCCTGGAAAACCAAAATCGCCGCTTTTCAAGGCAACGTCAAGGTAAACGGTCAGCCACATGACGGCGATATAGCCTACGATGTAATAACGAAAAAGCTCATTGAACCATAAAAAAGCCGAAGCATTTCTGCTTCGGCTTTTTTACTTATAAGCTTTAACAATCGCCGTGACGTTCTTTATTTTTGCGCACATATTCCAAAATAATACCTGCTGTTTCTTCGATAGCACGATTAGAAACATTGATAATTTGGCAATGGAGACGGCGCATAATGCCCTTAGCATAGGTCAATTCCTCACTGATGCGGTTCATGTCTGCATAAACAGCTGTATCGCTTAAGCCCATAGTTTTTAAACGCTCGCTGCGAATTTCATTAAGCTTAAATGGGTCAATCAGCAAGCCAATAATCTTATACGGAGGCACCTTGAACAGCTCTTCCGGAGGCGCTAATTCGGGCACCAGCGGTACGTTGGCAACCTTAATACGTTTATGTGCCAAATACATGGACAGCGGAGTTTTAGAGGTGCGGGATACGCCGATAATAACAATATCAGCTTTTAGCAAGCCCAAAGGATTTTTGCCATCATCATATTTAACGGCAAATTCTACTGCTTCCACACGCTTGAAATACTCATGATCCAAAGAGTGAATCAAACCAGCCTGATTGCGCGGCAGCATACCGGTAGTTTTTTCTATGGATTTTATCATTGGTCCTAAAACGTCAACAACTACTACGTCTTTAGCCAAAGCCGTATCAGCCATATGTTCACGTAAATCAGGCGAAACAATGGTATAGCAGACCACAGCATTATTGGCGGCTGCTTCCTCTATAACTCGGTCAATCTGTCCCTTATCTTTAATATAAGGAACGCGGATAACATCAAATTTTTCTTCCACAAACTGGCTGGTAGTAGCTTTAACTACAGACTCTGCAGTTTCACCAATGGAGTCAGATACAGCATAAATAATCGGATTATTCTTCGGTATTATGATAATTACCTCCCTTACCTTCTGCCAAATCTACCAACAAGCGGGTAAAATTAGTTTTTGTAATTCTGCCGACAACCTTGTACTGTCTTTTTACTTCATCAAGTATTTTTACTACCGGCAGACAGTCAATCTCATTGTCAATCAACCGACGGGCGGCACTGGCAGCAGACTCATCCGGTACGGCTACAATAATTTTAGAAATTGGTGTCATAACCATTACTACGGGAATATCACGTAAATCACTATTGTTAATAGCAGCTTTGAGGAGATCCTTGCGAGAAACAATACCTGTCAAAAGATTATTCTCATCCAACACAAACACAGTGCCGACATCCTCTAAGAACATGGTAACCACTGCTTCATAAGCGCTTTTATCATTAGCAATAGCTACGGGTACGGACTGTAAGTCCTGCACCATAATGGCAGAAATTTCTTCCATGAGCATGCCCAAGGTATTTTTGCCGGTATAAAAATAGCCCACCTTGGGACGGGCATCCAAAATGCCGCCCATAACCAAAATAGCTAAATCGCTGCGCAAAGCTGCACGGGTAACATTCAAGCGCTCGGCAATGTGTTCACCTGTAATGGGGCCGTCAAGACGTACTATCTCAGCAATTTGCTTTTGTCTGTTACTTAAAGAAATGATCGTCACTCCCCTTCTCAATTAAATATAATCCTATATTAGTTATAGTATACACTATATCATGCAAAAATACTAGATACCGTCATAAATAAATTTTCAAAACTTATTCTGTATAACAATTTTATACTTGTATAACGGCAAGGAGGATAAAACGAACCAAATCTTTAGTATTCTAACTGCCTCAAAGCTTATTTACAGCTTCTTCATCAAATATTTTCTGCAACAGCTCTTTAGACTTTTGGTTAACATCCTCGTCAATATACATTTGTACCTTTACTAAAGCCAGAGTAACAGCAACCAAATCGTCAGTATAGCCTAATACGGGCATTAAATCCGGAATAAAATCCAAGGGCGCAATCAGATAACCTAATGCTCCCATAATAACTGCTTTCGTAGGCGCGGGAACGTCTGGCTTCTGCAGTACATACCAAAGCTGTACAGCCTTATACAAGGCACCTATACCGATAAACTTGCCGTACTTTTTCAGCTTTTGAATAAAGTTTTGTTCATCATAATGCTTTTCGTATTTTTGTAATTCCTTTTCGTTGATTTGCTTATTATCAAAAGGTTGCTTTTGCGCATCAGCCATAGCTCCACCTCCTTTTTTTACAGTACGTTTTTAAAAACACTGCCGCCTACAAATTCACGCAGAATGGAATTATTAGGAATAGCAGTATCATCTATCTCTTTTACATAATAAAGCATATTGAGCAGCCGCTGTGCCGTAAGATAAGCCTTCTTAGAACTGTGAGGAATGGCCCGCAAGAGCGGTACAGCGTATTTTTTAAGCACTGCCAGTTCATAAATAAGCGTAGTATTAAAAATTACATCGGCACTGGTTTGGAAAGGAAAAATATATTTTTCCTCACCTTCACGCACGTCGCTCCATAAGCTCAAGGTGGCCTCTGCATCATGAGAACGGAACTGACTGTCGCGCACCATACGGCGCAACAGGCGGGCATCAGTAGTATGAATACGGTTATGCTCGTCGAAGGACATAGGCGTAAGCGCACTGACATACAGCTTCATTTTTTTGGCAGCAGGTATGGATGCCGTCAGCTTTTCGTTCAAGCCATGAATGCCCTCTACTACCAAAACAGATTTATCGGTCATTTGCAGCTCATTACCGCGATATTCACGACAACCGGTGCGGAAATTATATTTAGGCATTTTTACCTTTTCACCGGCTAACAATTTTTGCAAATGTTCATTGAAAAGCTCTAAATCAATGGCCTCTAAACATTCAAAATCGTAGCTGCCGTCCGGCTTACGCGGAGTATCCACTCTATTTTTATAGTAATCATCCATAGAAATAGGCAGAGGCCGCAAACCGTTTACTTCCATCTGCACGCTTAAGCGCTGCGCCGTGGATGTCTTACCGGAAGACGACGGCCCTGCAATCAAAATCAGCTTCAGCTCATCCTTGCGGTCAGCAATCATATCGGCAATACCTGCAAGCTTCTTTTCGTGCAGAGCTTCGGCAATACGAATAATACGGTCGGCATAGCCCTGTTCAATGATTTTATTAAGCTTGCCGATAGTATTGCACTGAATCATAGCGGACCATTCTTCCGCTTCTTGATAAGCGGCGTTGAGCCGCGGTTTATCCTCAAAAGGCGGTAAATATGTCCAATCGCCGGTATCGGGATAATTGATAATCACGCCGTCAGTATACGGCAGAAGCTCAAAATTAGGCACATAGCTGCAATCAGGACACATAGCGCCAAAAAAGTAGCCTGGATTTTTTTGTAACCAATAAAGCGTTACAACAGCGTCCTCCGGCAGTTCAGCCAACAGCGCTTTTCTATCAGGCGTGCAGAAAGAGGCAGCCTCTTTAACAGCTTCTACTTTAGACAAGCGCTGCAAGGTTATCGGTTCCTTGCTGGCTGCCATTTGAAGCATAGCACTCTCAATAGCTTTAATATCATCCTTAGTAAGCTTATGGGACGAATTATCAATACAATAGAGTGCGCTGCCCAAGGTGTTGCGAACCTCAAGTGCCAAATTAGGAAATAATTTTTTGGCCGCGGTCAGCAGCATGAAAAGGAGAGTGCGTGTATAAACACGCATTCCCTCCGCCGTATTTATTTCTATAAAATCTACTATACCGTCTTGATAAATACTTTTTTGCAAATCAACAACTTCCCCGTTAAAAATACCTTCTACTAATGGCGAAGCATAATTGCTTTGCAAGGAACGGGCAATAGGCAATAACGTACTGCCTTCTTCTACCTGACGCAGCTGCCCATTAGGCAGCTTCCAAGTAAGCATTTTATTGCTCCACGGCCTGCATAGCCGCATTTACTTTCGCAGCCATACCGGCAATCTTTTTCAGCGGTACTGCACATACGGCAATACGCACACCGGCAGCCAAAGGAACTGCAAAAATATTATCTTCATGCAGTTTATCACAGATAGCGTCAGGATTCTTAGCCGGAATAGACAGGAAGAAGCCTGCTACATAAGGCAGCATGGGCAAACCGCATTCTTCAGCCTCTTTAGTAAATAAATCAGCACGAGCTTTAATCATTTGATAGTAATAATCGCGTTCCTGGCAAACTGCTTCCAAAAGCTCCGGATCGCTGTAAATAGTAGCCAAAGTGCGCATTGCCGGGCGGTTGATATTAGACCAGGTTGCACGGCTGGTATATTGGTTGATATCTGCAAACTCTTTAATGACGTCTGCGTCGGAAGAAACGCCAATCATAGCGCCAGTACGCTGACCATACATGGTAAAGCCTTTGGACATACTGTAACCAACAATGGATAAAATATTAGCAGGCAATCCGCCAAGCTTTTTGAAAATTTTGCGTACTTCTTCTTTTTCGCCTGCATAGTCAATATAAGCAACATCTAAGAACAGTACTACATTTTTCCCCGGTTTAGCAGCGGCTTCTTTTAAAATTGCCAACACGCCGTCCATATCTTCTTCGCTTAAGCTATAGCCGGTAGGATTATGAGCCGGAGTATTCAACAAATACAGCAGATTATCCTGCTGAGCCAATAGCTCCTCTACTTTAGCTTTCAATGCGGGCAGATTAAATTTATTATTTTCATCCAGCATTTTATAGGTAGTAAATTTACGCCCCATATCATCGCACAATACCTTATAAGCTCCCCAATACCAGTCAGAGCATAGAGCAGTTTCACCTTCATCAAGATAATTCCAAATAGCGTGGTGAATACCACCGGTACCGCCGGCAGTAGCAACAGCCGCAATATACCCATCCGGGCGGGATTTGCCAAAAGCAGCTGTCAAAACGCAGTCCAAATATTCCGGCAAACCGCTAATAGGCGCGTAAGCAATCAATTCGTTAGTTTTTAAACTGCGATAAACTTTTTCTACAGTCGGCAGGCAGACAAGATTTTCATTTTCATCTAAAATAGCGCCAATAGTAGCATTGGTTACTGCGTCTTTGCCATATTTAGCTGCAGCTGCCACTGCAGCAGCATTAGCACCAAAAATTTTATCTTGGGCAGCCTTTCCTTTAGCGTGTTTTGCAGCAATACTCATAACCATAATCAAAACTCCTTTCACATTACAAAAATTTTATGGATATTTTTTAATATCAAATAAAAATAAACACTTACAGTTTGAATATAAATTTACAAATCTATTATCGTTGCACCGCTGCCACCGGCGTCTAATGCCGCTGTTTCCAGCTTTTTTACAAAGCGGTTGTTTTCAAGATAAGCCGTCAATCCGGCACGTAAGGCTCCTGTTCCCTTGCCATGAATCAAACGCAGTTGCCCAATACCGGCAATCAAAGCGTCGTCAATCGCCTTATCCACCGCCGGTATAGCTTCATCTAAAGTCATACCGCGCAAATCAATTTCCTGCTTAGCACTGCCTGATTTTGCCACAAACATTTGATGCGCATAATTAGCCGCAGCATTTTTCGTAAAGCCCCTACGTTTTTTGGGCTCATTATCAGTATTTGCCGGTTGAGCTTTAGTAAGCAGACATTTTGCCGCCGGTACATTCATTTTTAGAATACCTACCTGCACTGTTACTTCGTTACCCTTTACGTCAGTAATAACGCCATTTTTACCAAGAGAAATAACAAATACATTAAGTCCCTTCTTAGCTGTTTTAGCAGTTAAAGGAGATCCCTCCGGCAAGGGTGCATCCTCGCTCAAGGTTTTGTTGAGCTTTTTGCGGGCAGCTTCTGCCGCCTGCTCCAAACGCTTAGCATCATAATCGGCCTTCATGGAGCGCAATTCTTTGAGCACAGCCTCCGACTCACGGCGGCTGCGGCGATAAATATCGTCCGCCTGCTCCCTCGCCTTGCGCAGCATATCATTTTTGCGCCGCTCAAATTCCGCTTTAGAATAAGCCAACGCATTACGCAGCTGCTCGCTTTCCTTGCGCAGCGCTTCTATCTCCGCACTGCCGCTTTCATAACGACGACGCTCGCTGTCAAGCTCCTGCAACACATTTTCCATATGCACATGCTCTTGGTTGAGCAGTTTGCCTGCCTGTTCAATAATCGCTTCGCTTAAACCCAAACGGCGGCTGATATTGAAGGCGTTACTGCTGCCTGGCACGCCCATGAGCAGACGATAGGTAGGACGCAAAGATACGGGATCAAATTCTACACTGGCATTCTCCATACCTTCGTGACCATAAGCAAAGGTTTTCAATTCGCTATAGTGCGTCGTCACCATGGTCAGCACCTTTTGCTCATGCAGATGCTCCAGCATGGACATAGCCAATGCTGCGCCCTCGTTAGGGTCAGTACCGGCGCATATTTCATCCACCAGCACCAAATCTCCGGCTTTCACTTCGTTTAAAATGCTGATTAAATTAGTCATATGCGCAGAAAAGGTGGACAAGCTTTGCTCTATGCTCTGTTCGTCGCCAATATCGGCATAAACCGCACGAAAAACAGGCAGCGTAGCGCTCAGCGCAGGAATAAATAAACCTATCTGCGCCATCAGTGCAAATAAACCTACCGCCTTTAAAGCTACTGTTTTACCGCCGGTATTGGGGCCGGTAATCAAAAGCATGGTAAATTTTTCGCCCAGCTGCACATCTAACGGCACAACTATATCCTTATTTAATAAAGGATGACGTCCCTGCTGAATATCAACCTTGCCGTTTAACACCAGCATAGGACGAACAGCGTGCTGCTCCTGCGCTAAAAGGGCTTTAGCACAAATCACATCTATTTTAGTGAAAAGCTCTAATGTCGCTAAAATAGCGGCAGCATCCTGCCCTACATTTTGCGTGAGCTGGCGCAGGATACGCTCCATTTCTTCCCGTTCTTCGGCAACATAGCGCTTAATATCGTTGTTTAAATTAACAACTGCCAAAGGCTCGATAAACAGCGTTGCGCCTGTTCCCGATTGGTCATGAACTATGCCGGGAAAATTCATTTTATATTCCTGCTTCACAGGAATAACATAACGGTCGCCACGCATGGTGACGATGTTATCTTGAAAATATTTTTGATTATTAGGATCGTGCAGAATGCTGTCCAGCTTATCCTTTACACGATTTTTGGAAATTTGAATAGCGTTGCGCAAGCCGCCCAGCTTAGGTGTAGCAGTGTCTTTGATTTCCGCATGCTCATCAATAGCGCTTGCTATTTGCTTTTCTAAGCGGGGAAACTGCTGCATCTGCTCTGCGTATGCCGCTAAAGCAGGAGCCATTTCACCGTTAGCCGCCAAAAACTCCTTCATAGAGCCAAAAGCTTCTACCGTAGTCAAAATATGCAGAAGTTCTTCCGGCAAAAGTACGCTGCCCAGCTCTGCTCTTTTGACGTCGGCAGTAATATTAAAAGCGCCGCCAAAGGGGAAACGCTTGCCCTCGTCAAAAATGCGCAGGGCTTCCGCCGTTTCCTCCTGCAGGGCCTTAACCTTAGCAAAATCGCTTTCAATCTGCAACGCCGTTACCTGCTGCTTGCCTAAAAAGGTCGCAGCCTTGGCAGCCAACATTGCCTTTACCTTATCAAACTCCAATGTTTTTACAGCAAAACGTGCCATATTACATTACTCCTCGATAATAGTGTCCGCGTGTAGTTCCCGGTAAATTTTCGGGCGCTTCCAAGGCGCCGCCCAATACCTTTCGATACAGCTCTACCAGCTCTGCCAGCTTGGCTTCATCATAATTGCGTCCGTCAATGCGCAGGCTGGTCACGCCGATTTCCGCCATGTGCTGCACACTGGCTACCAAAGACAGCTCGTGAGCATTCAAAATGTGCATACGGCAGAACTGGTCCGTAGCTACAGGGAAGCGCGCTTCCTTGCGGTCGCCTAAAAACAGCTGCTCGCGGCAGTTAAAACGGCATTCGCCCTTATGCAAATCACCTAAGAAGCTGCCGCCGACACAGTATTCGGAAACCATCATTTCCAATCGTCCTTGAATAATACATTCTAAAAGCAGCGGACTAACGTTTGCCAAATGCTCTACCTGCGTCATGGTCAGCTCCGGACTGAGCACGGCGCTTGCCGCGCCGTTTTCCCGCCAAAACTCTAGGGCCTGACTGTTAAAAATATTTAAGGACATATCGGCTACAAGCTTAAGCTCTGGATATTTTTTAGCCAAAGTCCATAAGCCGTTATTATTGATATACACAAAATCAGGCTGAAGCTCCTGCCAGCAAGCAAAAAGCTTAGCAAAATAAGTAAGCTGCGCTTCCTTAATAATACGCGGCGTAGCAAAAGCTACCTCCCTGCCGGCCTTGCGGCACATTTCTGCGACCTTAGCATAATCATTATTCGTAGGCAGCTGGTGATTAAAGCAATCACCGCCAAATAAAATACGCTCTGCGCCAGCCTGCAAAGCAGCGTTTACCTTTGCAACGCTGTCGCAATGCACCGTTAGCTTACTGCTTGCCCCGCTATGCTTATGCGCACCGGGCGTAAGCTGCTCCTTATAGCCATGCACCAAGGTGCGCGACGGTGCAAAGGCTGCCAAACGAGCCGCATCCAAAGCTTCACAAGCCATACGGCGCGCTTCGTTCATTTCACTCATGGGCACCATAACATTTTCATCATGAACAAATTGCAAGCTGTTGAGAAAATATTCCGTGGTACCTAAACGGTCTATCTGTTTGCGTACCGTTGCTTCATCCAAAGCACGTTTGCGAGCTGCTTCAACGATAAAATCTGTTTCGCCATAACCTGTGTTGCCTTCGTCATCCGTTAACACCACCGTCATAGGCCGGCCTAGCTTAGCCGTTACCACAGCGTCCACGCCAATACGTTTTTTCGCATCAGCGCCAAAAAACTGACCTGCGTAAGCCATTAAGCGACTATCCAAGGTACGGAAAACTCGGTCGTTGAGACGCACGCCTTTAGGTACGTCAATAGTCACCTGCTCGCCAGGGGCAGCGCTCGCAACATTAGCGCCCTTTTTCAGCATTTCCGTAACAGTAGTGCCTACGCGTCCGCCTACGCTCACCCAAAATTCCAAGCCGTCGCCTAAATGCAGTTCCTTATCCAATTTAATCACTGCTTTGCTGCGCTGCTTATCTAATTTAGCAACACGACCCACAAGCACGCCGCGGTTGTTGGGACGTCTGTCGCTCATCATTTCTTTCCCCGGACGGTTTACCATGTAAGCCGTAGTAAAATCACGGTTAAAAATCTGCTCAATATTGGCCAAATCTTCTTCAGGAACACGGTAATCGCCTGCCAAATAGCTGTCAATAGCGCGACGGTAAGCGTCCACAACTACTGCCACATATTCCGGACGCTTCATGCGGCCTTCAATTTTATAGCTGACAACGCCTGTTTCTATCAGCTGCGGCAAAATATGCAGCGTATTCATATCCTTGGGACTTAAAAGATATTGCCCCGCATCCTTACCCGCCAGCATATCCTCGCCTTTACCGTTCAAAAGCTTGTACGGCAGACGGCAGGGCTGCGCACAACGACCACGGTTGCCACTACGTCCGCCGATAAGGCTGCTCATTAAGCATTGACCGCTATAGCAAACGCACAAAGCTCCGTGAATAAAGGTTTCAATCTCCGTGCCACGTTGGCAGGCTGCATCAATTTCCTTTAAAGACAGCTCGCGCGCCAAAACGCTGCGCTCCATACCTGCTGCCATAGCAAAATCTACGCCGCTGGAATTGGTAATAGTCATTTGCGTGCTGGCGTGCAATGGCAGCTCTGGCACAATTTTGCGCGCCAAACGAATAACGCCCAAATCCTGCACAATAATACCGTCAATACCAACGTTGTTTAGAAACAGCAGATAATCCGCCAGCTCGCCAAGCTCGCTGTCATCCACCAAGGTGTTTACGGTAACATACAAACGCACTCTGTGCATGTGTGCAAAATAAACGGCCTTCGCCATTTCCTCTTTGTCAAAATTGCTGGCGTAAGCGCGCGCGCCAAAGGCTCTGCCGCCCATATAAACGGCGTCTGCGCCTGCGTTCACCGCTGCCTCTAACGCTTCCCAGCTTCCTGCGGGAGCCAAAAGCTCTATCTTTTTTACATTCATTATTTTTTACCTTTCACGTACCGCAGCCAGCAGCGTATCATAACGCTGCTTTAACTCACTTAACTCTGCCGCCAAATCCAAAGCTGTCCATACGGCAAGCTTTTCCCGATTCTGAATTTGTTTGTCGGCAGCCAGCTTTTTCATACGTGCATCCACATCCTGCGCAATTTGCAGCACCTGCGTTTGCGGCGCAGAGGTGCGCAGCACATAGGTTTCATTATATATTTGTACAGGAACAGCTGCTTTTTCCATAACTTCTCCTTCTCATCCCTTGACAACAACAGTAAATGTAAAGTTATCTAAACTTATTTTTTCCCAAGGGCGTTTATATTCCATTTTGATAGTATAGGTTCCCGGCTGTTGAACATTTAAGAACATAATTTCCACTCCGGGAGTTCCCACGCGCGCTTCTTCCTCGCGCGGAATAGTAAAAGAGCTACCTACTATACTTACGTTCGCAGAGTTAGCGAGCAGCTGCCAGCTATAACCGGTTGAAGGATTAGCATCCATTTTAAGCGCCAATAAACCGGCTTTATCCATAATCAAAGTTTTTCCCGCTGCCGCACTGGTAACTTTGGCAACCTGCATAATGCGTCCAGCTTCACCAATGCGTATATAACTCAGCAGCTCGGCATAAGGTACATATTTTACATACGCGCCATATTTTTTCTCTTGCAGATAAAAGCCGTCCTCGCCAAATAAAACCCTTTCGTAATCGCCCAAAGCATTTTTTACTTGCTCATTGTCCACGAAAAAATCTGTAACAGCAAATTCTTGTCCGGTTGTCAAATCAAGATTTAAGCCCGCATAAGCTTTTTCGCGACCATTATCAGCAGTTAACAACAGGCTTACAAGGCTGGGACGGTTCAGCTTTACCTCATAGCTTACACTGCCGCCAACCTCCTTCGCCAGCTTAGCGGCAGTTTCGCGAATTAACGCATTGGCCTTTTTTTCTAAGCCCACATCATTACTGCCGTCAATATAAGGCAGCGTAGCCGATACTTTTCCTAAAACAGTCTGCTCCTGCAAAACGGTGGTCTGCTGGTCAGCAAAGCAAGGTAAGCAAAGCAGCAATAAGATAATAGTAGAAAGTAAAATTCTCACGCCTGCACCTCCTTTAGCAGTAAATCTTTCATATAATTATTGGTGATTTTCAATATAAGTAACAGCCTTATGCAGACGCTCTAAGGTTTTCTCTTTACCCAACAAAACCATAACGTCGAACATACCCGGAGAAACGGTTCTTCCGGTTAAAGCCAAACGAGTAGGATGGATTACTTTACCAAGAGCTAAATTATTATCAGCGGCAATTTTATTATATGCTGCTTCAGTAGTAGCCAAATCATAAACCTCGTCCGCCTCAATAGCAGCAATGCATTGCTGCATAATTGCAATATTTTCCGGTTTAAAATGCTTAGCTACGCCTTTTTCATCATAAGCTTCTATATCCTTGAAGAAATAGCTGGAAGCGTCGGCAACCTCCTGCAAAGTTTTTACACGCACGCGCACGCAATCCACCAGCTTAGCAAAATATTCTTCGTTATCGGCAAACCAAGCTTCATCAACTAAACCGTCTTTAACAAAGAACGGTTTAACCTCCGGCAAAATCTTATCCAAAGGCAGCTCGGACAAATATTGACCGTTCATCCAAGTCAGCTTTTTGGTATCATAAATCGCAGCCTTATGGGACATTTGCTCCAGCTCAAACAGCTTAACAGTTTCTTCTTTAGAGAAAATTTCTCTCTCGTCTCCGGGACCCCAGCCTAAAAGAGTTAAATAATTAACGATAGCTTCAGACAAATAACCTTGACCGCGGAATTCTTCTACAGAGGTAGCGCCATGACGTTTGCTCAATTTAGAACGATCCGGAGCCAAAATCATAGACATGTGACCAAATTTAGGCGGTTCCCAGCCAAAAGCACGATAAACCAAAAGCTGCTTAGGCGTATTGGAAAGATGCTCCTCCGCACGCAGTACATGCGTCATCCCCATCAGATGGTCATCCACAACAACGGCAAAATTATAGGTAGGAATACCGTTGGATTTCATAATTACAAAATCGTCAAATTGATCCATCCCGTAAGTTACATCCCCATGAATCAAATCATGGAAGGTGATGGAGCCTTCAGTAGGATTTTTCAAGCGGATAGTATGGGCTTCACCGGCAGCCACGCGAGCCTTGGCCTCCTCCACGGGAATATTGCGGCAGGTAGCGGCGTAGCGCGGAGATAATTTAGCAGCGCTTTGTCTTGCTCTTTCGGCAGCCAATTCTTCCACAGTGCAGAAGCAGTAATAAGCCTTGCCCTCGTCAACTAATTGTTGGCAGTATTTTCTATAAATCTCCAAACGCTCGGACTGATAATAAGGGCCGTAATCGCCGCCCTTTTCCGGACCTTCGTCCCAGCTAATGCCCAACCATTTCAGGCTGGTAAGAATTTGGCTTACAGAATCCTCTTTTAAGCGTTCTATATCGGTATCTTCAATACGCAAAATCAGCTTGCCACCCATTTTACGGGCAAAAAGCCAGTTGAACAACGCTGTACGCGCACCACCAATATGTAAATACCCAGTAGGACTGGGAGCAAATCTTACTCTAACATCGGACATGATATCTTCTCCTTTAGTTAATTTAAAAATGAAAACTATATATCAGAATAATTATAACCCTAAGCGCTGAAAAGTGCAATTATATTGTGTTTTCTTGCCTCGCACTTTCTGTAAATTTGTGGTAAAATAAAATTAATTAAATAAAACAATTAAAGGAGGATGCTTATGTGCCAAACCCCAGATTGGTCCCTTGGCGACAACTATCTGCGCGAAAACGCTCCCGAGCTTGCCCCATTAGTAAAAAAATACTCTCCCTGCCCTCTTAAAGCCAAAGCCAAAGAGGAATATTTTGGTATACTGCTCACGGGAATTATCTCCCAACAGCTGCCTCCGGAGGTAAGTCAAGAATTGATGCAAAAGCTGGAACAGCTTGTAGGCAAACCAATTCTTCCGGAAGCCATCTTAAAGCTGTCCAGCGACGACTTTGAAGCCATAGGTTTACGCCAGCAAAAAATTACTTATATGATGGATTTTGCTAAAGCAGTTGCTGCAAAGCAAATTGATATGGATAAATTCTCCGAGTTGACCGACAGCCAAATAACAAAACAGCTTTTGCAAATTCGCGGTCTTGGTCAATGGACTATCGAAATGTTTTTACTTTTAGGACTGTGCCGACCTGATGTCGTTCCCTCGGCAGACTATATTTTCAAAAAAGAGTTACAGCAGCTTTTACAGCTTCCCGAATTACCCAAACGCGGACTGATCAACAAGGTAACGGAAACATGGCGACCGTGGCGTTCTTTAGTAGTATGGTATCTGTGGCAGCACGCTAATGCAACAAGTAAATAGTACAAAAAATCACTCCCTACCTTGGTATTTTTCCAAAATAAGGAGTGATTTTGTTTTTATTGTCTCGACCGTCTTAAAATGCAATAATAAGAACTCCAGCCATAAATAATATACATACTTCGCCTAACTAGTAGGTATTGAAAAATTTGTTTAGGGCTGTTCCTCTAAAAAATCCAGCCAAATTTTTTCACTGATTAAAAAATTAACCTTTTCCGGATTATTGGCAGCTTGAATTTTCTTCAAGAAAAGTTTGCCTATCATTGCCAATCCATACGCACATACAGCATCGTTAGTTTTGATATTCATTTCCTTACATAAAGCCAAAAACTTTTGTTCTGTTTCCACAGTTTTAGTCACTCCTAAAGGAGCAAAAAAGACGCAACCAACCTGATTTGAAAAGTTACCTAAGCTATCAACCGGAGGGCAAAGCTGGTAACCGTTCAACAATCCGCCAGGTTCCAAATAATCCTTGTCTTTATAAACTACATAATTTAACTTATGCAGCAAACTCGAAACAAAGCTTTGATTAAGCGAATGCTCCCCGCGCGTAACAAAACCGCGCCTGCGGTCTTCTAATACAATTATGCAGTTATACTTTTCTAATAAGCAAACTATTTCGTGAACCAAAGCCGACATAAAGCCCAGCTTAAGATTTTTAATTGCCTGTATATCGCGCCAGCTTCTTCTTGCTGCTTTTCTCTCTTTTTCCCTTAAAGCAATAGCTTCATCATAGCGATATTGATTAAACTGATTATAAGCTTTTTGATACAACATCCTACCGTTTGAGTCAATAATCATAATATGCCCGGGTCATTGCACAGAGATTTAGCTAAAAGCTCTGCCGTTTTCCCAGCGCCTATAATGATGACCGGAATCTGTAGCAGCTGGCGGCTTTGTAAATAGTTTTTGATAAAATATCTATGCAATACCAAAAAAATAAATGCTAAGATGCCAAAAGCGCCTACAAAAAAGCGGCTGGTATGAACTGCAATACGCGCTACATAAAGCACAAAAATAACTGCTGCCGTTCCATAAAAAACGGCTTGAAACAGCTGCTCCACCTCTTTATAAAAGGGCCTGCGTCGACTATACAGCTGTCCTAAATTTATAAAAAAAATATACAAGCACGGAAAAACAAGCCAAAAATTCAGCCAGGAAATATGTAAGTGGCTGGAATGAAAAAAAGTATTACGCATTAAAAAGGCAGCTTCTTCTGCCAAAATAATGGCTATATAATCCAAACCCACAAACAATAGCAAGAGAAAAGTTTTTAAATATCCAATGCTATTTTCTTTCCTAGTCAATTTGCTTCTCCTTAATCAAGTGATTTTCGTATATTTATTAAAACTATAACACGTTTGTACCTCCCCCGCAAGACCTTTGATACTAAAACTCTTAAATTCTTTAAACATAAAAAAATTTACTCCCTACTTTGGTGTTCTTCCAAAATAAGGAGTTATTAAAAAATTTTAAGGGCTATAATATTCAACCCGCAAGTCTATTCATATTTAACATATTTTTTCTAATTCTAACGTATATATGTTAGAATGTCATTTTTTATGTTAGAAGTCTACAATACTATTTTTATGGTAAACCAAGCACCAACGCCAAAAGCCCCAAGCAAATTGGTTGATGGACAAGATATATTGCTAAGCTTTTTCTTCCCAAGACAGAAAATAGCGGTAATTTAAAGGTAAGCCAGTCACCCAGCAAATTATGCTTCTGTAAAAAGCTATATAAATAATAGCCAAAAATGTATGCTCCGAACCAAGGCAATAAGGGAAAATAATCGCTGGAAGCAAAATCTGTATGAGGAAATCCTAGGAAAGCAAGCCATTGATAAGTATAAAAAGCCTGCGGCACATCAACTAGAAACACTCCCTCCAAGCCCCAAATGCCATTGGCTAAAGAACGACAAGTAAAAAATACAAACAACGCAGCAAGCATCCCACAGCTAGAAGCAACTTTAGCAAAATATTTTCTGCATAAGCCAAGAAACCAAGCAGCACAACCAATAAAATTTAAAATGCCAAACCAAATAGCCTGCGACGGCAGAAAAATCAACGTTAGCAAAGTTATAAGACAGCCAAGCAAATTCATTTCCAATCCGCGGCGCAGCAAGGATTTTTTGCCTAAATGAGCTGCAAAACCTGCCAAGGCTATAAATAGAAAACAGGTTCCCTCTTGCCAAATGCGGGTATATAACTGCTCTGCCCAATGCACATCATAGCCATAAACATAATAAATATCATAAAGAAAATGATACACGACTACGCCAGTAATAGCAATTCCCCGCAAGGCATCAAGCACATAATAGCGCTGCTGTTTATGCGTCTGCTCCATACACTACTCTCCCCAAAATTTTACAAGACTTTATCTTAAAGTGCGCAAATATGCCTTTTGCTCCGCGGTAATGCGATAGCTTTCGCACGCTTTTTGAATAGTTTTTCTGTGCGTCCACTGCTCTAATTTATGCTGCTCAAGATAAGGAATGGCTGCGTCATACTGCTTAGCCAAAGCCGTCGCAAAATACCACGCTACCATCATTTTTACATAATATTCTTGGGACTGCACGCCCGCTACCCACGCCAAATATTCAGGTTGAAAGCTTGCCTCAAGATAAAAGCTCATGAGCATTTTCATACCAAAACGAATGGTATAGGTATGCTCACTTGCCAGCCATTTTTTAATATGCAAAAGTAAATCCTCCGGATTTTTTTGCAGAATTTTAGGCGAAAGGTGGTCGCAGGTCGCCCAATTATCTATATATGGCAAAAATGCCTCGATTTGCGCTATACAAATATCGTAATCTTTACAGAAAGAAATCAAAAATGTATGTAATTGATTTTCATCATAATATGTATGCGGCAGCTCCAGCATAAAAGCTGCCGCTTTTGCGCTGCCTGCCATTTCCTTAGCCAATTTACGCAGCGCCGGTGTACGCACACCAATAATAGTTGCTTTGTCAACCGTCGGCAGAAGATTGGCCTGAAAATCTCTATATTTTGTGTCTGCCAGCTCAAATAATTTCTCTGTGATTGCTTCCATAATTCTCTCCTAAAATTTTATTGGCACTGCGCCTTTTATACTCATCGCTGCCGGTGTCACGGCGCAGGTTAAGGCTAAAATTTTTACGCCGCAGCGTTCTGCCTGTGCCAGCGTTTCGGCAAAAGCTGCGTGAGTGCGTTTATTAGGCGTAAAGTACAGCGCTTTTTCCATTTGAATAACAAAAATAACGGCAGCTTCGTAGCCCTCTTGCAAGCAAGCACACAGCTCATGCACATGCTTGACGCCGCGCTCCGTAGGCGCATCCGGAAACATAACTATACCATTTTCCTCTAAGGTAACGCCTTTGACCTCAATAAACATTTTGCGTTCTGCTGTCTCTAAATAAAAGTCAAAGCGGGATGCGCCGTAGCGGCACTCCGGTTTTAAGCAAACTATTGTCCCAAAAGGCTCTTGTTCGAGCAGCCATTCATGAACAACCTTATTAGGCGCCTGCGAATCCATATTTATCAACAGTTTTTCCTTAGCGCCGCTGCTGGCAGTAATCTTTTTTTCTACTGCCAGCAACGAAAATTTCGTCTTGCGCTTTGTATCGTTATGGCACTGCACATATATTTTCGCTCCCGGCAGCAACAGCTCCTTACAGCGTCCGGTATTTTTTACATGAGCAATTTCTTGCTTGCCATTAACATCTATGTTCGCAATAAATCTATTGGGTCGGCTGATAAATTTCGCCGCCACTACATTTTCATACTGCATTTTTACCTCGCATACATCCATATTTTATTATTCTATTGTAGCATAATCTGCGTTAATAAAGCAAAAGAAAATATCCTGTTGTATAATCTGCTCACTTCGATTATATAACAGGATATTAAACTACGAATCTAAAATTTTACTGATGCAAAATCATCTTTATTTTGGCAAATTTTTTGCATTACCCGGCTTAATTTTACTTTCCGTGCCGGACAACAGCCTGCCGATATTCTCTTTATGACGCAGCACGACAAAGAATCCGGCAATCGCTCCCAAAATAATATAGGAGCAAGGATATGCAAAATACCACGCCGTTATAGGAGTTAAAATGGCAGCCACAATGGAGCCAAGAGATACATATCTAGTTAAAAGCACCAGCACCAGCCACACTAAAAACACGGTGCCCGCAACCTTAGGCATAAGAAAAACCAACAGTCCTAAGCCTGTGGCTACGCCCTTACCGCCTTTGAAGCCCAAAAATACGGAATAATTGTGTCCCAAAAGCGCTCCCAACGCCGTAATAACATTTAATTCAGGATTATGAAATAAATAATTTACTAACGCTACGGCAGCAATGCCTTTAAGCATGTCGCAGATAAGCACCATAACTGCCGTAGAAGCTCCGACAGTACGGAAAACGTTGGTTGTACCTATATTTTTGCTGCCATAATTGCGGATATCAATGCCGTGCATAGCCTGCACCAGCCAAAGTCCGCTAGGCACCGAGCCGCACACATGTCCCAGGATAAATCCCAGAACATAATGCCATATTCCCACCTCATTTAACATTAAAAATCACCTAACTTTAAAATTATTCGTCCTCGTTTTTTCCGCGGATTATCATTTGGATAGGCGTACCCTCAAAACCAAAGGCTTCACGCAGTTTGTTTTCTAAATAACGCTGATAGGAAAAATGCATAATCTCCGGCTCGTTTACAAAGAAAACAAATGTTGGCGGTTTAATTTTAACCTGAGTTACATATAAAATCTTCAAACGCTTACCTTTTTCGGTCGGCGGCGGATTAATAGCCACAGCGTCCTCAACAACTTGATTAAGGATACTGGTAGCAATGCGCTGCGCGTTCTGCTCGGCCACATAGCTGATAACCTCCGGCAAACGATGAATGCGCTGCTTAGTTACTGCGGAAACGAAAACACAGGGAGCATATTGCAAAAATACTAATTCTTTGCGCAAGGTTTCGGTGTAACGCAAAGTAGAAGAATTATCCTTTTCGTACAAATCCCATTTATTGACTACAAGAATAACGGCCTTGCCTGCTTCATGAGCATAGCCGACAATGCGCTTATCCTGCTCGGTAACGCCTTCTACGGCATCAAAAACCATGAGTACCACATCACTGCGGTCAACTGCGCGCAGAGAACGCATAACGCTGTATTTTTCAATGGGCTCATCAACCTTCGCTTTGCGGCGCATACCTGCAGTATCAATAAACAGATATTTTTGACCGTCACGTACTACGGGCGTATCAATAGCGTCGCGGGTTGTGCCGGCAATATCGCTGACAATGGAACGCTCCTCACCTACCAAAGCATTAAAGATAGAAGATTTGCCAACGTTAGGACGGCCAATCAACGCTACTTTGATTTCATCCTCGTCGTCGGGCATGTTGCCCTGCTTATCGCCGGGGAATTTAGCCACAACTGCATCTAAAAGATCACCCAAGCCTAAATGGTTAGAAGCAGAAACCGGCAACGGTTCGCCGATACCCAAATTATAAAATTCAAAGATATTCATCTCCTGCTTGGGAGAATCTGCTTTATTAACTGCCAATACAATGGGCTTTTTAGATTGGCGCAACAGACGCGCTACGTCTGCATCCTCGGTGGTAATGCCACTGCGAGCGTCGCACACGAACAAAATTACGTCTGCCTCTTTAATCGCAATCTGCGCCTGCTGGCGGATAGAGACGGCAATGGCATCCGCATTCATAATTTCGATACCGCCTGTATCCACCATCATAAACTCATGATCCAGCCATTCGGCAGTAGCATATAAACGGTCGCGAGTTACGCCGGGAGTATCCTCCACAATGGAAATCCTGCTGTTGGCAAAAATATTGAACAAGGTCGATTTGCCGACGTTAGGACGTCCTACTATAGCAACTATAGGTTTACCCATAACACTTTTCCTCCATCAATAAAATATATATCTAACTATTTTTTAGTGGTCTATGCCTGTGCGGGAAGATACTCCCTTGTGAAAATAATGCTTGACCTCGCTCATATCTGTAACAAGGTCGGCAATTTGAATAATTTTCTCCGGTGCGCCTCGGCCTGTAAGAATTATTTCTACAGCCTGCTTATGCTGCGCCAAAAAAGCTGCAACCTCTTGCAGCGGCAGCATATCTGTAGCCAAGACAATATTCATTTCGTCTAAAATGATAATGTCCGCCTGCCGATTAAGAATAGCTTCTTTTGCTTCTTCCCAGCCTTCGCGGCAGAGCTTTAAATCAATAGTGGCAGGATTACGAAAATTTACAAACGCATCGCGCCCCACCTGCTTTAAAATAAATCCCGGCAGATATTTAGCAGCCTTAGCCTCGCCATATTCCGGATCATCCTTAAGAAAAGAAAACATGATAGTTTTCAGACCTTGACCGGCGCCGCGCAAGGCTACGCCTAAAGCAGCGGTAGTTTTGCCCTTACCGGTTCCGGTATATATTTGTAACATTGCGACACCCTAGCTTTCTAATAATAAATGCAGCAGCTCTTTCGCGCCCTTGGCAAGCTCTACCTTGCCGCCAAAGCTTTCTTTGAACTGCTCTAAGGATTTATCATCCAAAAACAAATTATCATTGTTCAAAACTACTGCCGGTAAAATAACACGCTTACTTTGCACGAACTGCAAAATATCGCCGGCCGTTAAAAGTCCGGTAACGTTTACCTTACCGCCAAAAAATTTATTGGGTACTGGCGCAAAGGCATGTTGGCTGCCAAATTTTTGATTCAATTTATCCATCAGCGGCTTGAGTACCGGATAAGCGCCTTCGCCAACGGGAACCACTGCCGGTGCTGTGGGCGTATAGCTTGCCAGCTGCTCCAAGGTTTGCTGCCATTCGTCAAGAAAGCTGCGCGTCAAGCCAATGCCGTTTTCCAGCTGCGGAAAGCCGTCATACCAATCGGCTTGAGGCACCTCGCGTCCGGCCAGCAGATAAAATTCATCACCTAAATAAATAAAGGTTTTGCCTGTTTCCTCACGACAATTTTGCTGCCAAACAGTTACCTGATCTATTAAAGCTGCTGCTTCCTCTTTAGTAAAAGTACGTAGCAGGGGCAATTCTTCTCTATGCTTAGTAATCCCCACGGGAACGACAGCCATGGTCAAAACATGAGGATATTTGCTATAAAGATCGGCAAAGCTTTTTGCCAAAACCTCACCATCGTTATAACCAGGACAGCAAACTATCTGCGTATGCACTTGGATATCCGCCGCAAAAAGTCGCTCCAATTTTTCCATCAGCTCCCCGGCAAAACGATTGTGCATCATTTCGCAGCGCACCTTGGCATCAGTAGCATGCACCGAAACGTACAGCGGCGTCATATGAGTTTGAATAATCCGCTGAAAATCTTCCTCTTTCAGATTGGTCAACGTAATAAAATTGCCATACAGAAAGGATAGACGGTAATCGTCATCACGCACATACAAACCCGGACGCATTCCGGGGATCATCTGGTCGACAAAGCAAAAAATACAGTTATTGTAACAGGTTGCTACTTTGTCAAACACAGCGGAATCAAACTCTAAACCTAAATCCTCATCAGGATATTTATCTATATGTATTTGACGGCGCTGACCGTCAGCATTTTCTACTTCCAAATCTACCTCGTAATCAGAGGTATAAAAGCTTAATTCAATTATATCTTTTACTTGTACTCCTTGAACAGAAAGCAGCTTGTCTCCGGCAACAAAACCGGCAACTTCTGCTAAGCTGTTTTTACGCACACCGCTAATAAGTCCTACCATGTAAGCTCCTTAACAAATTTTAAAAACGGGTATACTAATCCCTTAATGCAATAAATTGTCTTTAAATTATATCATATTTATTAAGATATTTCTAGTAGCGGCGGCAAAAAGCGTTTTCAAAGCATGAATAAAAGGCTTACAGAAAAAACTTTTCCATAAGCCTGAAAATTATCTTTTTGTTTTTTATGCGCGTCTGCTGTGGCACAATTTTGGTAAATCATAACCGCGACAATCGATATATGCGCGCGTCGCGCCCGTAATAATCAACGGAATGCGGCGCAGCTCATAAGGAGTTTTGCAGCCTAAAAGCAGCAGATACTCCACAAATTCATTTGCCAAAGCGTCCAAATATTTTACGGCCGCTTCTACGCCGCTCTCCATAACCTTGCGCAGTATAGGCCCCGTAATGCCGACGGCATCCGCGCCTAACGCAAAGGCTTTGGCGATATCCGCACCGCTGCGGATACCACCGCTGGCAAACAGCATTTTTTCTTGAGGCACAACCTGACCGTCCAGCAGGGACCAGCAAGTCGGCACGCCCCACGCAGCCATTTCATCCGGCAAAATTTTACTGCGGCGCCGCGCTTCAATGGCAGGAAAATTAGTTCCTCCAGCACCGGCACAGTTAAAAACAGAAAAGCCTGCCGCTAAAAATTTTTCGTACTGCTCTTTAGCAATACCACAGCCAGTTTCTTTGATAACAAGCGGCACAGGCAAAGCTTCTAAGATTTGCCGTATATTTTGCCAAAGACCCGCATAATTTTTATCGCCTTCTGCCATACACAGCTCTTGAGCGGCGTTTAAATGCAGCTCCAAAGCATCTGCGTGCAGCATTTCCACTGCCGCCACAGCCTGCTGCGGTGTTGCCAAAGCGCTTAAATTACCAAAAACCAAACCTTGAGGGTTTTCTTCCCGCACTACCTTATAGCTTGCTATACCTGTTCCTTTACAAACTGCGCCATACTGCGAGCCAACAGCCAAACCTACTCCGCAGCGCGCTGCTACCTGTGCCAGCTTGCTATTTATTTCCGTTACGGCATCAGCGCTGCCTGTAATAGCGTCAATAAAAAAGGGCAAACGTAAACGCTTGCCCCATAAAGTTACAGATATATCTATGTCTGCCGGATTAACTTCCGGCAGACAATTGTGAACAAAACGTAGGTCTGCAAAATGCGTTAATGCGGGTCCATCGCCAAGCTCTAGGGCATATTTAATATGTTCCAGCTTACGTTGTTCGCGTTGCATTTTTTGCTCCTATTATTTTTCCAGGTTTTCCAGCTGCTCAGACAGGTCTTGAGTTAAGGAAGAATTCTTTTTGCCGATATAGGAACGATATTCGTTCTTTTCAGCATCACGTTTAACTTTGGAAATGCTCAAGCCAATCTTTTTGCTGTCCAAATCCATCTTAATAACTTCTGCTTTTACAACTTGACCCAGTTCCAAAGCGTCGTCCGGTTTAGCAATGCGCTCTTGAGCAATTTCGGAAATGTGAACCAAGCCTTCAACCTTGTCGCTCAGTTTAACAATAGCGCCGAAAGGCAGGAAGCGTGCAACTTCAACTTCCAGAATATCGCCAATGTGGAATTGGCCGGCTTCTACCTTCCAAGGATCTTCCTGGGTAGCTTTAATGGACAGAGCAACGCGTTTGTTTTCGCGGTCAATTTTCTTAACCAGCACGGTTACTTCGTCGCCTTCGTTAGCAACATCGGCAGCTTTTACGCTACGATCCCAAGCCAATTCGGTATTATGAACCAAACCAACCAAGCCAGCGCCAACTTCTACAAACAGACCAAAATCAGCAACCTTAACAACCTTGCCTGGTACTACTTGACCTTCTTCAACAGAAGCATACGCAGCTTCTTCAGCAGCGGCACGTGCTTCTTTACGAGCAATTGCTTGAGCTTCCTTTTGCTCTTTCCAAGCTTTAGCCTTAGCTTCTCTTTCAGCCTTCAGCAGGTCGCGGCGAGAAACAACAATGCGTTTCTTTTCCAAGTCAACTTCGATAATTTCAGCTTGCAGCTCTTGTCCAATGTACGGAGTGAAATCTTCTACACGGCGCAGTTCTACATGGCTTGCAGGCATAAAGCCTTCAACGCCTTCAACAGCTACAGCCAAGCCAACGATATTTTTCGCTTTGTTTTTGATGATGCGCAGAACTTTAACGGTAGCGGCGCGTTTTTCGCCTTCACCCAGTTCAGCAACATTTTTCCAAGCGGCATCGCGTTCAGCTTTAACCTTGGACAGACGAACGAAATCGCTCTTAGTGCTGCCGGGAATAACCTTAGCTTCAACTTCGTCGCCAATTTTGATAGTTTCCATCAGTTCTTCGGAAGCAACAGCCGGGTTCCATTCGGCATAAGTGATTAAGCCATCATGTCTATATCCAAAAGATACATAAACGCCGTCTTTATCCAATTGAATAACGGTACCGTTGACAATTTTGCCCGGATATACCTCTACCTCCATACTTTCATTGAGCATGCTTTCAAAATCCATGTTTTCCATTGCTATAATAGCCTCCTTAATTAAACGGTCAGGAGTCGATGCTCCAGCCGTGATTCCAATTTTATTACAACCTCTAAGCATAGCCGCATTCAGCTCGCCGGCAGTTTCGATATGATATACCTTGTCGCAATTTGCCTGCACCACTTCAAATAAATGCCGCGTATTAGCGCTGTTGCGTCCGCCAATGACAATTACTGCATCAGACTCTTGGGCAAGCTCTACGGCTGCTTTTTGTCTTTGCGCAGTAGCCAGGCAGATAGTACGCTCTACGCGATATTCCCCCGGGCGCTGCTTTTGCAATTCTTGCAATATATCTTCGAATTTTTGCAGCTCAAAAGTGGTTTGGATAATTACTCCATAACGCTCCCGCTGCGGTACACAAGAGATATCTTTTATATATTCGATACAGATAGCCGATTTTCCTGCCCATTTTAAAATACTTTTTACTTCCGGATGATTTTTTTCTCCGACAATAATCGGCAGATAACAATCTGCCGCTGCCTGAGCAGCTTTTTTCTGCGCTAAACGCACGTTAGGACAGGTTGCGTCCAAAATTTTCAGTCCTTTTTGTTCGGCTTCGGCATAAACCTCCGGTCCTACGCCATGGGAACGAAAAATTACCGTTTCACCCGGCAGGAACTCGTCCAAGCTGTTTTTGCAGGCAATGCCCTTTTGCGCCAATTCGTCAATAAGCTGCGGATTGTGAATTAGAGGGCCAAAGGTTCCTCCCCTGACATGCTCGTCGGCAGCCTTTTGCGCCAGTTCCACAGCACGCTTGACACCATAACAAAAGCCGCAGTATTTAGCAACTTTAATTTCCATTATACTTTCTCCCCAGCCTGCAATTTAGCAATATGCTGCATGAGGTCTTCCGTCATATCGTGTAAAAATTCTTTATTTACCACTGCGTCAGCAGGGAAATAAATTGGCTTGCCAAAGCGAACCGTTACTTTGGGCCAAATTTTTTCTTGGCGGCGAAAATCCGTACCCACAACGCAGCAGGGCACAATGGTAGCTAAGGCTTTAGAAGCCATCATCAATGCACCCGGCTCCGCTTTACCCAGCTTACCGGTTTTACTGCGGGTACCTTCGGGAAAAATAGCCAAAACCTGATTACTTTTTAAAATATCTATGCCATGTTTAATCGCTGCACGGTCGGCACCGCCACGGCGAACGGGAAAGGCGCCTAAAATTTTATACAAATCACCTAAAATAGGCACAAACAGCTCCTGCTTGGCCATAAAATGCACCTTGCGCGTTGACGCTACGCCGATTACCGGCGGGTCAAGCAAGCTTAAATGATTGCTGGCAATTACCAAAGGCCCTTCGGCAGGGATATTTTCTTCTCCCTCCACGCGCATTCTCAAGCCAATGGCAAACAGCACTTTCAAAATTATTTTCGCAATAGTATAAATCATTTAGCCCGCTCCTCAACCAGCGTCAAAATTTTGTCTGTTACCTGCTGGATATTCATATTGGAAGTATCCAACAACAGCGCATCTTCTGCCTGACACAGAGGACTTATGTCTCTTTCACTGTCCTGCTTGTCACGGCTGGCAATATCCTTTTGCAGTTGCGCTAAATCTACCTGCTCTCCTTTTGCAACCAGCTCTTTATAACGGCGCATAGCTCGTTCTTCCACAGAAGCAGTAAGGAAAATTTTCAGTTGAGCGTGAGGAAAAACTACCGTACCAATATCGCGGCCGTCCATAAGCACGCCGCCTGCTTCTCCCATACGTCGCTGCTGCTCGACCATGGCTTCACGCACATCACCAATAGCGGCTACGCGGGAAACATTAGCGGTTACTTCAGCGCTACGGATAGCGCCTGTTACCTCCACACCGTCAACAAAAACACGATTGATATTGGCTTCGGGTTTGAACTCTATCACCATAGTTTTAGCCAATTCACTGATATAGGCTTCGTCAAATACTTTGCCGGTCTGCAAAAATTTCCAGGCAACGCTTCTGTACATAGCACCCGTATCAATATAGGCATAGCCAAGCTTTTCGGCTACCAGCTTTGCAATAGTGCTTTTACCAGCGCCTGCCGGCCCATCAATAGCAACAACAATTTTTTTCATAAACATTCAACCACACTTTATTACAATATTTATGCTTCATCCATGCTGGCAGCCAAGCCTGCGGCGTAACCGCTGGAAAAAGCAGCCTGCAAATTAAAACCGCCTGTAAACCCATCAACGTCCATAACCTCACCGGCAAAATACAATCCGAAAAGAATTTTGGATTCCATGGTTTTAGGATTAATTTCTTTAACATCTACACCGCCAGCAGTAACTATGGCCTCACTCAAAGGACGAGTTGCCGTAATCGGCACGGCAAAGCATTTTAGAGTTGTCAGCAACCGCAAGCGTTCCTCACGGGAAATTTGGTTGATAAACTTTTCTTCATCTAAATACGCCATATCGCAAACCACAGCAATCAGCCTTTGCGGCAATAAATCCCTCAGGCCGTTGACTAACTGCTTACGGCTATATTCTTTAAAATCTCGCTGAATACGCGCATCCAGCTTTTCCTCGCTTAAAGCCGGTTTTAAATCTATGTGCAGCTCTACCTCTCTGCCCTCACTTAGTGCCTGTGCAGCCAAATTGCTTAAAGACAGAATAATCGGACCGGATACGCCAAAATGGGTAAACAGCATTTCGCCAAACTCGCTGCCGATTTTTTTATCATCAGCCACAAGCGCAGCAGCAACATTGCGCAGAGACAATCCTTGCAAAGCTTCCAGATAAGGATGGTCGCTTTCCAAAGGCACAAGGGACGGCTTCAACGGAATAATTTTATGACCAGCCTTAGCCGCCAGCTTCGCACCGCCTCCGTCACTGCCGGTACCAGGGTAGGACGCGCCGCCTGCAGCTAAAATCACAGCGTCAGCCTTAAATACCCCGCTAGCAGTTTTTACGCCGGTTACTCTACCGTTATGATAAAGAATTTCCAATACCTTAGTATCTGTCAGCAGCTTGCCGCCTGCTTGAAGAAAAATTTTCACCAAGGTATCAACTACATCTCTAGCTTTATCGCTGACAGGAAAAACCCTGCCGCCGCGTTCGACCTTAGTTTGCAGGCCATTAGACTCTAATATATTTACTATATCATTATTAGTAAACCTATGTAAAGCAGAATTTAAAAATCTTCCGTTTCCGGGAAGATTTTTTATAATTTCCGGTAATTCGCAGGCATTAGTAATATTACAGCGACCTTTGCCTGTGATAAGCATTTTTCGGCCGGGTTCGCGCATTTTCTCTAAAATAATTACTTCTGCGCCATTTTGAACTGCTGTAATTCCCGCCAAAAGTCCTGCAGCGCCACCGCCGATAATTATTATTTTTTTCATAACTTAGCCGCCTTTAATAACGCAGCAAGTTCGCCGTCGGTAAGCTCGCGAAATTTGCCGCGACCAAGATTACTCAAGATTATAGGTCCCATTTTTATGCGCTTCAAATCGCGCACAGGGTAACCAATAGCATCGCACATACGGCGCACCTGACGATTACGTCCTTCGTGAATAGTTATATCAAATAAGGTAAAATTATGCTCATGTTCATAGCTGCGCAAATTTACCACAGCCGGAGCAGTCATACCGTCTTCTAATTTCACACCAACGCGCAGCATATCCAGTTTTTCCTGCGGCACAATCCCCGGCACCTTAACTAAATAGGTTTTGTTCACCTCATGACTAGGGTGCATCAACGCCTGCGCCAAAGCACCATCATTAGTTAAAAGCAAAAGTCCCTCCGTATTGTAATCTAAACGACCAACAGGAAAAACTCTTTCAGGTAAATCCTGCACAAAATCGGCGATGCTGCGACGATTTTGCGGGTCGTTCATAGTGGTCACTACTCCACGAGGCTTATAAAACATATAATAAACTTTCATTTCAGCCTTTATAGGCTTGCCATCCACAGAAATTTTTACGCAGCTCGCATCGTACTTACTGCCCAACTCTGTAACTATTTTACCGTTAACGCGCACGCGTCCTGCGGTAATAATTTTTTCTGCCTCGCGGCGGGACGCAATACCCGCTGCAGCAAGAATTTTTTGTAAACGCTCTTCCATCAAATATATTCCTTCATCCTAATAATTTAATTAGCAATATCCTCTTCAGTTTTTGTATCAACAGTATTTTCCAACGCTAGCACCTGCTGTATGGTTTCTGTTTCATCCTCCGGCTGAAAATCAAGAGGCGGCAAATCGCCTAAGGAAGCAATGCCAAATACTGTTAAAAACTTATCCGTAGTAGCATATAAAATAGGATTGCCTAGAGCTTTTTTGCGGCCTGCTTCTGCTATTAAGCCTAAATCTAGCAGCGTGTTGACAACTCCGTCTACCTTAACGCCGCGAATGGCTTCCATTTCAGCGCGGGTCACCGGCTGCTTAAAGGCAATTATCGCCAAGGTTTCCATAGCTGCATTGGTAAGCTTAACTTCCCTTTTACGGCTCAAATTGCCTACACAGTTATAAAAAATAGGCTTTGTTACCAGCTGATAGCCTTCGCCTACCTGCCGCAGCATTAACCCATGCTCTTCCTTTTCGTAGCTGCTTTCTAAGCTGGTCAATAACTCCCACACCTGCGGTTTTTCCAGCTGCAAACAGGCAGCAATTTCTGCCACGCTTAAAGGCTCACCGGCAGCGAACAGCACCGCTTCCAGCGCTCCTACCATTCTGTTATGATACATGGCTTGCTTCCCCCTGTTTTCTAAAAATATAAATCGGTGCAAATGCCGTATGCTGACTGATGGTTATTACACCCATTTTTAAAAGCTCCAGCACGCCCAAAAAGGCTGCCACCTTTTCACCTGCTTTTCCCGATTTGAATAATTCATTAAGCATAAATCCATCCGGAAAATTTTGCAGCCGTTTTAAAATATCGTGCATTTTTTCCTGCACGCTAAAAGCTTGGGGCTCAATATAAGCCAACGCCCGACCGGAATCACGCAAAACCGTTCCCAACGCTTTCATAAGCTCCCGCACAGGATAATTGGGCACATAGCGCTCAACAAGATTAGCAAACATAGGCTCGCGCTGCACATAACGGTCTGCTTCTTCCTTTAAATAACGCAGCTTTTGCGCAGCGCACTTAATCCGCCGATATTCCACCAGCATTTCTACCAGCTGCCGACGTGGGTCCACCTCGTCCTCCTCTTCCTCTTTGGCTTCTTTGGGCAACAGCATACGCGATTTAATCTGCAAAAGCGTAGCCGCCATGACCAAAAATTCGCTGGCCAGCTCCATATCAAACTCCTGCATATTCCGCAGGTAGCCGATATATTGCTCGGTAATTTCCACAATCGGTATATCGTAAATATCTATTTTATTGCTTTCAATTAAGTGCATTAAAAGGTCAAGCGGACCTTCAAAGGCATTTAGCTTTAAAGATACATCACTCATAGCAGTCCTTAGAAAACAATGGACAAAATCCGCTGAATAATGAACAAATACCCATTAGCCAAAGGATTGATAATCATGCCGGTGATACCGCTAAACACTAAAGCAATCAAAATATAAAAGCCATAGCGGTCTACGATGTCGTTAAACTGCCAGGATTGCTTGGCAGGCAGCAGCTCGCTGACAATACGCGAGCCATCCAAGGGCGGCACGGGAATTAAATTGAAGAAAGCAAACCACACATTATACAGCTGCAGCCAAAACAAAAAGCGATAAATGCCCTCGCTCATCATGCCCATGCGGTTCATAAAAGCCATCAAAAAGGCAGCTATAAAGCACAAAAACAAATTAGCCGCAGGACCGGCAAAAGAAACCTTTAAAATTCCTTCACGGCGATTGCGAAAATTGTTGACGTTAATAGGCACGCCCTTCGCCCAACCAAAACCAGCCACTACCAGCAAAATTGCGCCAACGGGGTCTAAATGTGCCAAAGGATTAAAGGTCAAACGTCCCATATATCTAGCTGTCGGGTCACCCATACTGTCAGCACATTGAGCGTGAGCATATTCATGAATGGAAATCGCAAACAGCAGCGCCGGTATGCGATAAATCATTGAAGCAAAATCAAGCATTATACCCTCCAAAATATAACAATAAAATCATAGATAAAAAATTACTTACTCAATAGTACAATTATACAACATTCTCTACTCTTTCGTCAAAAAGAAAACGGAACCGTCACAGGTTTTAATGTGACGATTCCGTAAATATTACGTTAAATTATTTACCTTTAAAAGCAGGCGGTCTTTTTTCATAAAAAGCAGCGATACCTTCCTTGCAATCTTCTGTATCCATAAGCAAGGATTGAGTAGTTTCTTCCAATGCCAAAACTTCGTCCAAAGACAAAGCGGTGTCATTAAGATATTTTTTGGTAAGACCAATAGCCAGCGGCGCGCTGACAGCCAAGCGAACAGCTATTTCATAAACCTTATCCTTTAAAAATTCTTCTTCCACCACAGCATTAAGCATACCAATTCTTTCAGCAGTCGGCGCGTCAATCAAATCGCCTGTAAACATCAGCTCTTTAGCCTTGTGCAGGCCGATAGCTCTGGGCAGGAAATATAAGCCGCCGCAATCTGGAATCAAGGCAACCTTTGCAAAGCTTTCGCCAAAGCGCGCTTTATGAGAAGCGTATACTAAATCGCAGGCCAGCATTAAATTTACACCGGCACCGGCGGTAACGCCGTTAACCCATGCAATAACAGGCTTAGCAATTACCGTAATACGTTTAGCTACATCGCCTACTTTAGCAATAAAATCTTTTTTATCGGCAATGCTTTCTAAGCCGTTTAAATAGCTCAAATCGCCGCCTGCACAAAAAGCCTTGCCCGCGCCGGTCAACACAATACAACGCACTGCTGCATCGGCTTCGGCCTTATCTAAAGCAGCATGCAAGCCAAAAATCAAACCGTCATTCATAGAATTCAGGCTCTTAGGTCTATTCATAGTAATAGTGGCAATACCGTTTTCTACTGCGTATAATACAGCTTCTTCCATAGAAAACAACTCCTTCACAATATTGTTTGGTGCTTTAATTATAGCATAGATTAAATTTTTTGGCGACAAGGTTTTATTTTTACGCAGCTAAGTCACCACTATGTTATGAAGATTATCAACGAACCTGATATAAACAAAAAAAGCTGTAGCCTAAGCTACAGCGAAAATTTTATGGCTCCCCGAGTAGGACTCGAACCTACGACGCCCTGATTAACAGTCAGGTGTTCTACCGGCTGAACTATCGGGGAATAAGCTATGTTGTTTAATCAACAGAGTTTATTATAATGAGATATGCCAAGTTTGTCAATAGATTTTTTACGAAAAAAATACCGTAGGTTTTTACAAAATTTATGGTAGCTCCACAGCAAAATATGATATAATAAATCAACATCACAAACCTGAGGGGGTTGTTTACCATGAAAATGTACAAAAACTTTTTAGCTGCATTTTTTGCAGCCGCTTTATTGACGCTTCCGGCAGAAGCTTCTGATATTGAAACTCCGGAAAATTTCTCCGGCACAGCAGAAATTTCTGTGATGTTGCCCGGTAACGCCAAGGACAACGGCTTTATGGAAGCCGGTTATCGTGGTTATAAGCGTATCGCCACCGAACTCACCCATAACGTAAAATGTGTTTATAACGTTTCTGCAACCTCTAATAGAGAAGTACTCACTAAAGAACTGCTCCTTTTAGCACAGGAAGGTCCCAAGCTGATTATTGCTCACGGCGGTCAATGCAATGCTCCTGTTGAAACCATCAGCAAAGAATTTCCGGAAATTAAATTTGTTGTTATCCAAGGTAATGTAAAAAGCGCTAATGTAAGCAGTTATAAGGTAGACCAAGAGCAATCTGCTTTTCTGGCAGGCGCTTTAGCCGGCTACATGACCAAAACCGATAAGGTTGGCCACATTTCCGGCGCATGGCCTAAACCCGGCCTGCAGGCTCGCGCTGCTTTTTACGACGGCTTACAAAGAGCAAATAAAAAAGCGCAATTCTTTACTCATTTCACCGGCAATCTTGACGATAACACCATCAACGCTAAAGCTGCCGAAGGTGAAATCAAGGCTGGCTGCGACGTAATTTATACCATGCTGAACGGCGGCCGTTTTGGCGTTAACGATACTATTGCCGCAACTAACGGTAAGGTTAAAGAAATCGGCAACGTTATCGACTGGACCACTGTTTCTCCTATTTTCATCGGTTCCGCAGTGGCAGATTCCAGCGTAGCTATTTATAATGCAGCTAAGGATTTCACCGCAGGCAATTTCCAAGCCGGTAACATCAGCATGATAGGCTTAGAAAACGAAGACGTAGTACGTATCGCTGTTTCCGAGCAGGTTCCTAAAAAGGTTGCCCGCAAGGTTGAAAAGCTGCGCCAGCAGGTATTGGCAGGCAAGGTTAAAATCCATACCGTTTATAACGGCATGGAATTTGATCCTGCAACACAAGAATTTGTCGACCAAGACGCTAAAAATCATCGCAAATAATTTATAAAATGCTAAATGGCTTTACTCTGGATTATCAAAAGAGTAAAGCCATTTTTATTTATGGGAAAATTTTATAACAAGGTTCCTTGCACAGCTATGTCTTTGTTGCCTTGTAGCTTGCGTGCTACTTTTTCCGGAACAGCGATAATACCAAAACGCCAAAGCAAGCTATAACTATAGCTTATTCCTCGAACATCCGCAATTTCCTTAGGACGAACAAATGCTGTTTCCCGCTTTGTGATTGCTTTAGCAAAAGCTATACGCACTGAACTCCATGCTAAAGATTTACTGCTTTCACGGCGGTCAATAAACAATTCCTTGGTATATCCGCCGCTTCTGCCTATTTTTAAAGTATAAGTAAATGGCAGTCCGGAACTTGTATAGAAAGGATATCTCTGAAACGCAACTATACATTTCCATAAATATTCTTCTGTACAATTTTCCTGCAATTCCTGCACTGCTTTTTTCTGTATAAGATTATATTCCATGGAAATGTTTCCTTTATTTTTAAATTATATTTTGCAGCAAAGCTTCGTAACGTTCGCTAATTAGATTGGGATTAAGCAAGTCTTCTAAAAAACGTACTTGCTTTCTGCCGGTTTTGGGACGCGTTCCCAGCCAATATTTTATTGCAAGCTGCAACAGCAAAAGCAGTCTACCTTTGCGCTGCAAATTGTCTCCTGCCAGCTGCCAAAAATATTGGTACCATTGCCGGAAAATCTCCATATCATCCTGCATAGCGCAGCGAGAAGCATTGGCTGCTAAATCACGCATATTTCGCAAAGCAGCTTGCAGATAAGCAGTTCGCAGTTCTTCGTCTAAGCCTGCTCTGGCAGCTCTGCGCATCAGTATAAGATACAAACAAACAAGCTCCGGATAAGCAAAACAAGCCTTGGGAAAACCATCCCAGCGTGCATAAACCGCAAAATGCAGAGCAAATTGCGACAAAAGCATCTGCCATTGAACTAAACTGCGAAAGCATACAGCACACCAAAGCACCTGCCGCAGCAAAAAATGCTTTTCTTCCTGCCAACCTCTGCGCGCCATACGGGCAGCCAAGCTAAGAATTTCATTAAGCAGCTTGCTATAAGCAGTTGATTCTGCCGTACCATTGCTGCGCACCCAAGCACGCAACAGCTTTTGCACAATAGGCTGTAAAGCCGCCAATTTTTTATCGCAAACGGCAAAAGCTAAAGTTAGCAAAAATTCTGATGTCTGCTGCATAAGCTCTTTTTGCTGCATTAAAGCTAGCAAAAACGGCTCTGCTTCTATCAGCCAACCTTGAGCAAGCTGTGTATTTTTACGTCTAACAGCAGTCAACAGGCAGATTTCCACCTGTTGTAACGCAAAAATTTTGGTGTCATTATCTGCCGCACCCTGCAAGCTCTTGAGCAAAATCGTAAAGCCTTGCTTAGCTTTTTCCTCTCTGCCTTGGCGCACCGCCAAACAGGTCAGCAAAACAATTTCTTTATCCGCTGAAAATTTAGAAGCACTTATAGAATTTTTCACACCTATAGTATTTTTTTCTTCCATAGTGCATCCTTTCTATATAACGACAGCTTAAATGTTAATATCGCCTTCGTAAACATCACCGCTTACCGGGTCAACCGTTACCAAAACACCGTCAGGCACAGCGTCAACCGCACCGGCAGCACCTACAATAACCGGCATGCCACAGGTAATGCCCACAATAGCAGTAGAAGAAGTCAATCCTCCCTCTTCCGCAATAATAGCAGCTGCTTTACCGGAAGCAGCCGGAACATATTCGTCATTGAGCACATCTACTACCAATATGTCGCCCTTTTGCAGCTTATTGACAAAATCGCTGGTATCGCGGCATACGCACAGTCTGCCGGTCACCGCCTTGCGGCCAATACCTGTGCCGCTGATTAGCTTATTACCCACAGTTACCACCTTAATCAAATTTGTACTTCCCGGAGTGCCAATAGGCACACCTGCCGTAATTACAACCGAAGAACCGTCACTGATAGCTTTACTGTGCAGAGCGCATTGCAGGCACAGCTCTATCATCTCATCAGTATTTGTAGAATATGGCCCTAAAATCGGCTCTACACCCCAATACAGCTGCATAGCTCTAACGGTTTTTTCTAAACGCGATACAGCCACTACATGCGACCAAGGCTTATATTTGGCTATCATTCTCGCCGTAAAACCGGATTCGGTAATAGTCAAAATAGCATTGGCACGAATTTCCTGTGCAATCTGCACTGTCGCATGACTGATTGCATCAGTGGAATGAATTCTTTCGCTGATACCCTTTTTGCGGAATAGAGTAATGTAATCTAAGGATTCCTCCGTGCGCTTAGCAATTTTCGCCATGGTCTGCACTGCCTCTAAAGGATATTGTCCTGAAGCAGTTTCGCCGCTGAGCATAATAACATCTGTACCGTCAATAATCGAATTGGCCACGTCGCTGGCTTCCGCGCGAGTTGCACGATAGCTGTTAATCATGCTCTCTAACATTTGGGTTGCGGTGATAACAGGTTTACCTGCCTTATTACAGCGGGAAATAATTTCCTTTTGCACAATAGGTACATCCTCGGTAGGAATTTCCACACCTAAGTCACCGCGCGCTACCATAATGCCGTCAGAAACATTGATAATTTCTTCAATATTTTTTACGCCTGCTTCGTTCTCAATCTTGGAAATGATACCCATATTATAGCCTTCTGCTTCCAAAACCTTGCGAATAGCGATTACGTCGTCTGCCTTTTGTACAAAAGAAGCCGCCACATAATCCATATCCAGACGCGCTGCAAAGAGAATATCACTCTTATCCTGTTCGGATAAAAAGGGCAGCTTTAATTCTACCCCGGGGCAAGCTACACGCTTACGAGAGCTAAGCTCGCCGCCGTTGACTACTACCGTATGAATTTCACAGCCATCAATCGCCGTAACCTTTAAAGAAAGTAGTCCGTCGGCCAACAAAATACTACTGCCAATTTGCAGTTCCTCAGGCAATCCGGCATAGTTGACATGAGCTTTATGCCGGTCGCCCAAATATTCCTCCGTAGTCAGCGTAAACTCATCTCCCTCTGACAACAGCACTTTATTATCAGAGAAAAGCCCTAGACGCATTTCCGGACCCTTGGTATCGGCAATAGTTGCGATTATTTTGCCAGCCCTAGCAGCCGCCTGCCGCACCAAATTTAAACGCATAGCGTGATCTTCATGGCTTCCATGAGAAAAATTAAAACGGGCCAAATCCATACCGGCAAGCATCATCTTTTGCAAAAGCTCTACATTATCTGTAGTAGGACCCATAGTACAAATTATTTTAGTTTTTTTCATCAGAACCGACCCCCTCAGCACTGAAATTTATTTTCACACAAAACCTCATACGCGTCCTCTGCCTCCGAGACAGGTACGCAAATTTCAAAAGCCTTATTATGCTTACTGCCAGCGCTTTTTACTTTTACCAAAAAGCCGTTGTCGGCAAGAAGCTGCTGCAATCTTTGAGCTTGAGCTTCATTTGGAGCGATATACAATACCTTCCACATAGTAAAACTCCTATAGGATTATTTAAAATTTAAACAATATTTTATCTATTTGCTTATTTAACAAGCTAGAGGCATTCTATTATATAGAACGCCTCTAGCAAAAGGAATCAATATTCTTTATTGTTCTTTGTAGGCTTTAATTTTTTCAATCAGCTTAGGCAGAATAACATTAACATCGCCAACAATACCATAATGTGCTACGGAGAAAATAGGCGCAGAAGCGTCTTTATTGATAGCAACAATAATGTCAGATTCTTTCATGCCGGAAATATGCTGTACGGCACCGCTGATACCGCAGGCAAAATAAATATTCGGGGTAACAGTCTTACCAGATTGACCAACCTGTTGAGAATGGCTCATCCAACCAGCGTCAATAACAGCACGTGAGCCTGCTACGGCGCCTTTTTCAAATAAGCCTGCCAATTCTGCCAGCTTATCAAAATTTTCTTTACTACACATACCGCGGCCACCGGCTGCAATAACTATCGCATCCTCAAGCTTAATAGCATTGCTGCCTATATTGGGAGTCTTACTGAGAATTTCTACTTTATTTTCTACTCGGTCTTCGGGAGTAAAATTGATTATCTCACCTGTACGGCTGGCATCCATTTCTAAAGGTTTAAACACTTTAGGACGCACGGTACCCATTTGAGGACGGGTTTCATCACAAACAATAGTAGCATAGATATTACCGCCCAATGCAGGACGAGTCCAAGCAACCAGCTTATCGTCGGTCATGTCGATAGCGGTGCAGTCTGCACACAAGCCGGTATGCAGGCGGGCTGCAATACGCGGAGCCAGATCACGACCGTCAACAGTTGCCGGCAGCATTAAAGCAGACGGCTTATAAGCTTCTACCAACTGACAAACTGCATCAGTGTACAATTCGGTATGGTAATCAGCATATTTTTCGTTGTCCACAACATATACTTTATCAGCGCCGCCAGCAATTAATTTAGCAGGCAGTTCAGCAATATCTTTACCGATAATAACTGCGCAGCATTTTTCGCCAGCCTTTTGTGCCAAACCGTTAGCAGCGCCAATCAGTTCATAAACTACGGGCAGCGCCTCGCTTTTATCCAGTTCAGCAATAACCCAAATATCCTTGCATTCATTGGCTGCACCATCAGCCTTGGGAGCTACATCTTCCGGAGCAATAGCTTCTACCGGACACTCCCCTACGCAGGCACCGCAGGAAATACATTTTTCAGCATCAATCATGGCTTTGCCATCCTCCATGGTAATAGCGCCCACGGGGCATACCATTGTGCAGGATTCGCAGCCGATACATTTTTCTCTATCTACTTTCATTGCCATTTACATTCACCTCAACGAGTAAAAATTTCTGCTTTCAAAAGCTTTTCCATAAGCATATCTACAGCTGCGTCCGCATCCTCTTCCGCAATAATTTCGCTGTTAATTTCCGGCGGAGTCGGGGTGAAGGATTTTCTAACCTTAGTAGGAGAACCGCTAAGGCCAACCAGTTCAGGCTCTAATCCTAAATCTGCAATAGTCCATGTAGGAATCTTAGCCTTGCGCGCTTTCATTTTGCCTTTAATGCTGGCAAAACGCGGCTCTTTTTCTGCATTATTTACAGTAATCAATAAAGGCGCAGCGCAAGCCAGTGTTTCAGAATAATTATCAGTTTCACGTTGAGCTACAAAGCGGTCGTCAACATATTCCAATTTTAAAGTACCTGTAATCTGCGGCAGACCAAGGTGTTCGGCAATTTCCGGTCCAACCTGTGCTGTATCGCCGTCAACAGCCTGTTTGCCGCAAAGAATCAAATCATAATCGCCGATTTTTTTTATAGCAGCAGCTAAAGCAGTACTGGTAGCCAAAGTATCAGAACCGGCCAAAGCACGGTCACTAATCAGAGCTGCTTCATCAGCTCCCATAGCCAATGCTTCTTTCAGCACATCGGTAGCCTGCGGCAGACCCATGGAAATGCAGGTAACCTTTGCTCCATGCTTATCCTTTAAAATCAAAGCGGTTTCCAAGGCCTGCATATCAAAAGGATTCATAATGTTTTCTACACCCTCGCGCAGCAGGGTGCGGGTTTCAGGATTGAATTTTACTTTTTCCGTATCAGGCGTTTGTTTAATACATACTATAATATTCATTTGCAGCCTCCTTGCAATTGTTGTATACATATGCTTGTATATATTGTATCATTTTTCTGTATAGACTTGCAAGTCTATTATCTGGATAATCTTAATTTAGCGCTAATTATTTGAAATATCACGCAAAACAGTCACTGCCTAAAATTTTTTTCATAGCTTCTTCAAAGCCATCCGCCCTACTGTTAACCCAATAATTAGAAGTGGTTTTGATAATTTTGCGCGAACCCATCAGCTTAAGAAACACTACGTCATCCCCTTTAAACTTTTGAAAAGCCTGCATCAGCTCACGCTGTACCAAAGGATTTTCCAAATAAGCCGCTATTTTTAAACGTACCTCGACAGGTTCTTGGTTAGATAACTTAGCCACGGACATAGCAATAATTTTGCTTTCGCGTTCGTCGACGCTGTAACGTCCTTCGATGGACACAATATTATCTTGGTATATCTCCCGCACAAAGGTATGATAAACTCTGGAGAAAACAATTACAGGAAAGCGTCCCGTAAAATCTTCTATAGTTATCAGAGCCATAGTATCGCCCTTTTTAGTAGTTTTAATAGTACATTCCGCAATAATACCGGCCACCTTTACCAACTGTCCATCAACAAAATTATTTTCGCCTACAAATTGATAGACAGGCATATAGCGTTCCAACAGCTTGCGGTAGTCGCTTAACGGATGATCGGTCACATAAAATCCTAAAAGCTCTTTTTCATTTTGCAATAAAATCGGCTTAGGCATTTCCGGAATATCCGGCAGCTTAATTTCTGTCGCTTCCAATGTAGTTTCTTCATCAAAAAGTCCCATTTGTCCGCTGGCTTGGTCCTTTTGAAAAGCTGCTCCCTGCTCTGCAGCTCTGTCCATAACCGCTAAAAGCTGCGAACGCTTAATACCAAAAGAATCCATAGCGCCGCTGCGGATAAGATTTTCCAAAGCTCGCTTATTCACTAAACGCATACTTACGCGATTACAAAAATCCGTCAGGCTTTGGAACGGGCCATCCAGTTCGCGCACGTTGATTATTTCATCTACAGCAGCGTCACCTAAACTCTTAATACCGGCTAAACCAAAGCGAATAGCCTTGCTGCCATGCACAGTAAAATCGTCGCCGCTTTCGTTGACGTCAGGCGGTAAAATATCAATTTTATCATTGCGGCAAACAGTAATATACCAGCTCAGCTTATCGCTGTCCCCGATTACACTGTTTAAAAATGCCGCCATAAACTGCGGCCGCCAATGAGCCTTTAAATATGCCGTTTGATACGCCACCAAAGCATACGCTACAGAGTGAGATTTATTAAAGCCATAGCCTGCAAAATGCTGTAACAGAGAAAAAATCTTATTGCTAAGCTCTTCCGGTATATTATGCTCTTTTTGCGCGCCCTGAATAAAGTCCTGCCGCATACTTTCCAGTACGGAAGCCTTTTTTTTGCCCATAGCACGACGCATAATATCTGCCTGGCCCAAGGTAAAACCGGCCAAAGCAGAGGTTATTTGCATAACCTGTTCTTGGTACAAAATAACGCCGTAGGTCTCCTCCAAAATAGGCTCCATTAAAGGATGCAGCACTTCTGCTGTACGCTGACCATGTCGGCCGGCAATAAAATCTTCCGCCATGCCTGTGCCCAAGGGTCCGGGACGGTATAACGCTACCAAGGGAATTAAATCTTCAAAGCTGGTAGGCGCCAAATCGACAACAAGTTTGGTAATGCCAGCTGATTCTAGCTGAAAAACGCAGGTTGTGTCGCCTTTTTGCAACATTTTACATGTTTTTTCATCAGCCAAAGGGATATTATCTATATCAATTTCTTCTCCAGTAGTTTCTTTAATAAACTGAATGCAGTCGCCGATAACCGTAAGCGTGCGCAGGCCTAAAAAGTCCATTTTTAACAGGCCAAGCTCTTCTACCTTATCCTTATCGTACTGGGTAATCATGCCGCCGTTACTGTCATCTGCGCCGGACTGCAAGGGCACATATTCATTTAAATCACGTGGAGCAATAATAACGCCCGCCGCATGCGTACCGGGATTGCGCGGCAATCCCTCCACGCTTTTGGACAGGTCAATAAGCTTTTTGACTTCCGGTCTAGTGTCGTAAGCTTCCCGCAAATCCTTGCTGTTCAAAGCTTTATCCAAGGTCATGCCTAGCTCCCGCGGAATCATTTTAGCAATTTCGTCCACAGCAGCATAGGTCATGCCCAGCGCTTTGCCTACGTCACGCACCGCAGCGCGCGCCTGCAAGGTGCCGAAAGTAATAATCTGCGCTACTCTGTTTTGTCCGTAGCGGCTGACTACATAATCAATAACATCCTGACGGCGTTCATAACAAAAGTCGGTATCAATATCCGGCATACTAACACGCTCCGGATTCAAAAAACGTTCAAAAAGCAAATTATAGCGCAAAGGCTCTACATTGGTAATGTGTAAAAGATATGCCACAACACTGCCTGCGGCGCTACCGCGTCCCGGACCTACAGGAATTTGTTTTTCACGGCAGTAATTGATAAAATCCCAAACAATCAAAAAGTAGGCATCATAGCCCATATCGTGAATAGTTTTCAGCTCATACTCCAAACGTCTACGGATAACATCGTTCACGTCGGCATAACGCTTAGGCAGCGCTTCTTCACACAAATAACGCAAATAGCCTGCCGTATCATATCCTTCGGGTACGGAAAACTCCGGCAGCAATAAATGTCCAAACTCCATCTGCACATGACAACGATCGGCAATTTTATTAGTATTTTCCAAAGCCTCCGAACAATCGCCAAAACGTTCTGCCATTTCATCATAGCTTTTTAAATAAAAGCTGTCGTTGGGAAAACGCATCCTATTAGGCTCGTCCACCGTACTGGTAGTTTGAATACACAGCAAAATATCTTGGGCTGCCGCATCTTCACGCCGCACATAATGCAGGTCATTAGTAGCCACCAGCCCGATATCAAACTCTTGGGCTAATTCCTTTAAAGCAGCAGTAACTCGATGCTCCTCGTCCAAATCATGGTCTTGAATTTCCAAGAAATAATTATCTTTGCCAAAAATATCAATATGTTCTTGAATACAGCGGCGAGCGCCTTCCATATTTCCTTGTAAAATTAAAACCGGCAGCTCTCCGGCAATGCAGGCGCTCAAGCAGATGAGTCCCTCATTGTGCGCACGCAGTACATCCTTATCAATACGCGGCTTATAATAAAATCCTTCCAGCTGCCCAATGCTGACAATTTTCATTAAATTATGATAACCGATATCATTTTCAGCCAACAAAATCAAATGGTACATACCGCGATTATTTTTTTCTAAATGTGAACCGCTGGTCAAATATACCTCGCAGCCAATAATCGGATTGACGCCCTGCTTAGTGCACTCCTGATAAAATTCCACTGCACCATACATTACGCCGTGGTCAGTAATCGCCAAGCTATCCATACCTAATTCTTTAGCATAAGCAACTAATTCATGAATTTTAGAAGCGCCATCCAACAGGCTATATTCTGTATGTACATGTAAATGAGTAAATCTTTTTGTCATTTTTATATCCTTGTAAAAATTTAGTTATTATCCTTATTGCCCCACCACAGGCCAATGGTCAGGAAAATCAAATTATATACTAACGCAGGAAACAAGCTGTTAATCTGCCACGGGCTGATATGCTTCCAAAAAACAGCTGCAAAAACACCTGCGCCCATAGCTGCAACACCCATAGAGGCACGCACCCTGTGCGAAAAAAAGACGCAGAAGGTTAAAGGTAAAAAGATACCGCTGCCGCGCAAAGCCATGGATAAATAGTTCCATTCCAATACAGACGAATCTAAATGGAAGAACACAAATACAATAGCAGCTGCCGCAGCCAGCAGCACACTAAAGCGGCTGGCCCACAAAAGATTGACCGAAGTGGCACTGCGCCAAAGCTTACTGATAATATCACGGGAAATCATAGTGCCAATACCTAATGCTAAACCAGCGATAGAACCTAAAGCAGATAACAGCAGCGCTGCCAAACCAATTCCGCCCAGCCAATCAGGCATATAAGTAGAAAGATACAGCGGCAAAGCGTCAATAGAATTTATCTGCGGATGATTAGCGTGCATAAACATGCCAATCATAACGGACGGCAACCCTACCGGAATAACTATTAAAGCAGCAGTAACACAGCCGGCAGCAGCAGTTTTGCTGTCTTTAGCGCTGAAAAGAGCCTGCACATAGGTTTGTGTGGAAATAACGCCTACAATCATCGAGCATAGACTTACAAGGCCGTCCTCCACACCTCTGCCAAACAGGCTGAACCAGGGATGCGCAGGAAAAGCGGCAGTCAATCCGCTCCAGGTGCCCATATCAAAAAATGCTAAAATACCGCCTACAAAAATACTGCCGAAAATTAAACAAATCTTAATAATACCGGCCATACCGCTGCCACTGATACCGCCAAAAAAAACAAAACCGGCAGTAATCAGCAAAATCAAAAATGCCGAAACATATAAATTTACATTAAAAATGCCTGCCACCAAATGCAGGGCTGTTAAAGTGCTGGCGACAATACTAAAGAAGATACCGGCGCAAGAGCTTAAGGTTGCCAACCACCCGGCAGGCTTGCCGTAATTGGTTACTAAAAATTCGGCAACGGTAGTCAAACCACTGACGCGCAAAGGCTTAGCATAAAAGGCAGCCATAATGCACAAAGCGATACCGCTGCCCAACGTAAACCACCAAGCCGTTAAGCCTAAATTAAAACCTAATTGTGCCGTACCCACAGTTGCTGCTCCGCCGACAATAGTCCCAATTATACTGCCTGCTACCAAGCCCACACCTGCGCTACGCCCGCCAACATTATAGTCATCTGCCGACTTGATGCGCCTGGCTGCAATAATGCCGGGCAACATAGTCAAAACCAACGTCAGCACTAAGCTGACCATGTGTACAACAGAAAGCTTCATAAAGCTACACCTCTTTTTGCATGTCAAATGATTACTCACACCTATAATTTACTATTCTTCTAATTTGCAACTGAAAATTGCAAAGAAAAACTATTATAAGTATACCACATTCCTTTACCACAAAAAAGAATCTAGTCTATTCACTTGCTGTTATTTGGCTTTTTTTCACTAATAAGTAACTATGTATACACATATTCCTTATGTAAAATCTTGCAGAAATACTTTTTTTTGGGTATAATTTAAAGTATACCAGTATTTTAATTAGTGTATGCTTTTTAGGGAGGAATAATATGAGTCGTTTAAAAATTGCAACACCTGACCAAGCTCAACTAACGGTGGAACGCTTATATAAAGACCTTGAGCGACACATCATCGCCAGCCCTCCGGGACTGTGCCCTGTTGATTTGCAGCTCTCATTCTTAAAGGTCTGTCATGCACAGACCTGCGGCAAATGCGTTCCCTGCCGTGTTGGTTTGGCTCAATTACAAAATCTGATGGAGGATGTTCTTGACGGCAAAGCAACCATGGCAACCTTAGATTTAATCCAAAGTACCGCAGAAAACGTTGCTAACAGCGCTGACTGTGCTATCGGCTATGAAGCTGCCAAAATGGTATTGGCCGGTTTAGAAGGCTTCCGCGAAGATTATATCAACCATATCAAAAAAGGTAAATGCTCCGTGCATTTGCACCAATCCATTCCCTGCGTAGCACTGTGCCCCGCGCAGGTAGATATTCCCGGCTACATTGCCTTGGTTGGCGCAGGCCGTTACGCCGATGCTGTAAAGCTTATTCGCAAGGATAACCCCTTCCCCACTGCCTGCGGCTTAATCTGCGAGCATCCATGCGAATCCCGCTGCCGTCGTAATATGATTGACGCAGCTATCAACATTCGCGGTCTCAAACGTATGGCTGTAGACAACGCTCCCGGCAATACCGTTCCTGTTCCGGAAAAGCAACCCTCTACCGGCAAACGCATTGCAATTATCGGCGGCGGTCCCAGCGGATTATCTGCTGCCTATTATTTGGAGCTTATGGGCCACCATGCCGTAGTATTTGAAGAAAAAAGCAAGCTAGGCGGCATGCTCCGCTACGGTATTCCTGCCTACCGCTTCCCCCGCGAACGCTTGCAGGAAGATTTGGACGCTATTTTATCCACCGGCGTAGAAGTTCGTCTGAACAGCCGTATTGGTAATGGCGAAGGCGAAATTCCTTTCGAACAACTGCGTAAAGAATTTGACGCCGTTTATATTGCTATCGGCGCGCATACTGATAAAAAAATCGGCATCCCCGGCGAGGACTCTCAAGGAGTTATCAGCGCCGTAGAAATGCTGCGTGAAATCGGCGAAGAAAAAATGCCTGACTTTGCAGGCAAAACCGTTGTAGTTATCGGCGGCGGTAACGTAGCTATGGACTGCACCCGTAGCTCCATTCGCTTAGGTGCAAAAAAGGTTATCATTGCATATCGTCGCCGTCAAGACGATATGACCGCTCTGCCGGAAGAAATTGAAGGCGCTATTGCCGAAGGCGCAGAGCTTTACGGCTTAAAGGCTCCGCATCACATTGAAGCTGATGAAAACGGCAAGGTTGCCGCTCTGTGGGTAGAACCGCAAATTATTGGTCCTATTGACGCTTGGGGACGCGCCCGTCCTATTCATGCTGACGTAGATTTAAAGCGTATTCCCTGCGACATTATCGTTGTCGCTATCGGTCAAGGCATTGAGCTGCGACCCTTTGAAGAAGCAGGTATCAAGATTAAACGCGGTACTATCTCCGCTCTGTCCAGCAGCGAGCTGGCAAACAACGAAGGCGTATTCGCCGGCGGCGACTGTGTAACCGGTCCCGCTACAGTTATTCGCGCTATTGCTGCCGGTAAGGTTGCCGCAGCCAATATCGACGAGTATCTTGGCTATGAGCACACCATTACTTGTGATGTAGAAATCCCCGACCCCTCCATTGACGATAAACGTCCTTGCGGCCGTATTCAGCTTACCGAAAAGGAAGCCAGCGAACGCAAGCACACCTTTGCGCCCATGGAATGCGGTATGACTGTTCAGGAAGCGTGCCAAGAAGCCGGCCGCTGCCTGCGCTGCGATAAATTTGGCTTCAGTACATTGAAAGGAGGCAGAACCTTAAAATGGTAAACCTGACTATTGACGGCTTAAAAGTTTCCGTTCCCGAAGGCACTACAATTATGGAGGCTGCTGCCACCGTCGGCATTGACATTCCCCGCCTGTGCTTTTTAAAAGATATCAACGAAATCAGCGCCTGCAAAGTCTGCGTTGTAGAAATTCAAGGTCAAAACCGTGTTGTTACCTCCTGTACTACTCCCGTTCAGGAAGGTTTGGTAGTATTTACTAATTCTCCCAAAGCGCGCAGTATCCGCCGCACCAATGTGGAGTTTATCCTTTCCCAGCACGACTGCCTATGCGCAACCTGTGTGCGCAGCGGCAACTGCAGCCTGCAAAAATTATCCAACGATTTAGGCATTTACGATATTCCTTTTGAACGCCAGGTAGTTGATACTCCTTGGAATCAAGATTTTCCCTTAATCCGCGATTCTAAAAAGTGCATTAAATGTATGCGCTGCGTACAAATCTGCGACAAGGTACAAGCTCTGCACATTTGGGATGTACAGAACACCGGTTCCCGTACTACCGTTGACGTAGCAGGCAACATATCTATTGAAGATTCCGATTGCAGCCTTTGCGGTCAGTGTATCACCCACTGCCCCGTTGGCGCTTTAAAGGAGCGCAACGATGTGCCTAAAATTTATGAAGCGCTGGCAGACAGCTCCAAGGTAACTGCTGTGCAGGTAGCTCCCGCCGTTCGTACAGCCTGGGCAGAAGCCTTCAACATGCCGGAAGAAATGGCTACCGAAGGACGCATGGCAGCAGCTCTGCGCAGAGTTGGTTTTGATTATGTTTTTGATACCAACTTTGCTGCCGACGTAACCATCATGGAAGAAGCCAACGAGCTGTTAGAGCGTCTACAAAATCCGGACGCTCACAAATGGCCCATGTTCACCTCCTGCTGTCCGGGCTGGGTTAGCTATGTAACCAAAAAATTCCCTGCTTTTGTAGGTAATCTTTCTACCACCAAATCTCCCCAGCAAATTTTTGGCGCGCTGTTAAAATCTTATTTTGCCGAAAAGAAAGGCTTGCAGCCTAAGGAAATATGCTCCGTCTCCATCATGCCCTGCGTTTCTAAAAAACGCGAATCCAGCTTGCTTTCCATGCGCAGCAGCGGTACTCATGATGTTGATATCGTTTTAACTACCCGTGAACTGGTTCGTCTGCTGCGCGCAGAACACATCAATCCCGCTACTCTGCCGGAAGAAGAATTTGATAATCCCTTAGGCAAGAGCACCGGCGCCGCAGTTATTTTCGGCGTTACGGGCGGCGTAATGGAAGCAGCTCTACGTACCGCATATTTTGCGCTCACCGGTAACGAAGCGCCTAATGACGCTTTCTTAGACGTTCGCGGCGAAGCAGGACGCAAAGTGCGCGAATTTACTATCGCCGGTAAAACCCTGCGCACCTGCACCGTCAGCGGCTTAGGCAATGCGGAGCGTCTTTTGGAAGATTTGCAAGCAGGCAAAGTCCATTATGACTTTGTAGAGGTTATGGCCTGCCCCGGCGGCTGCGTTGGCGGCGGCGGTCAGCCTATTCATGACGGCGAAGAACGAGCAGCTATGCTGGGTAAAAAGCTTTACAAATTAGATGTTGAACGTCCTTTGCGTCAATCCCACAATAATCCCGATGTAGTCACCCTCTACAAAGAATATTTAGACAAGCCTTTAAGTGAAAGAGCCGAGCACCTGCTCCACTCCGACCACTTGAAAGAGAAAAATTACTTAATATAATTTTAAAACGCTTAAAAGCCAGTGTTTCCTCTATTAAAAAGTGAAACACTGGCTTTTTTATTTTCTAAATTTTATTTGCATAAATCAACGGGAACTAAAGCTCTCAAGCCGTTGCTGCAGGCAAATTCATCGGCCTGCACCTTAAACACCTCTGCCAATAGCTTGGAGGTAAGAATTTCTTTAGGTTCACCACAAGTTACTAAGCGTCCGGCTTTAATCACCGCCACATAATCGGCATATTGAATAGCATGATTTAATTCATGAATAACCATCACCACAGTTAATCCTAATTCTCTATTCAGCTTTACCAAAAGCTGCATAACCTCCAGCTGATGACAAATATCTAAATAAGTGGTCGGCTCGTCCAATAAAAGCACCTGCGGCCTTTGTGCCAAAGCCATAGCAATCCACGCCCGCTGACGCTCGCCGCCGCTCAAAGTATGCAACAAACGATGGCGCATATCTGCCATATTGGTTTGCTCCAATGCCCATTCTACATGCTTAGCGTCGTCTTTATCCCCTCTGCCCAAAAAGCCGCGATGAGGAAAGCGCCCCATCTCTACCAAGTCCTGTACCGTCAAATCAGTAGGTGCCTGAGGTGATTGAGTTAAAATAGCCATACACTGGGCAAATTCTCGATGGCTAAAGCTCCGAATATCTTTACCTTTAAAGGTAATACTGCCCTTTTCCAGCGGCCAAATGCGCGAAACAGCTTTTAAAGTTGTACTTTTGCCACAGCCGTTAGGCCCGATAATAGCCGTAATTTTACCTTCGGGAATATCTAAAGATAAATTGTGAACAATTATTTTTTTATTGATACCTACATCAATACCGTGAGCAGATAAAATTGCCGTCATTAGATTTCCCTCCTTAACAAAAACAGAAAGAAGGGCGCGCCTAAAAAGGCCATAATAATACCTACGGGCAACTCAATCGGCGCAAAAATAACTCTGGCAAAGGTATCGCTAAAAGTGACAATAGCAATACCTAAAAGCGCTGCTGCCGGCAGCAGAAAGCGATAATCACTGCCAATCAAAAGCCGCGCTGCATGGGGCACAACCAAGCCTACAAAGCCTAAAAGGCCTACCACGCTGACAGCACTGGCTGCCAAAAGCGCTGCAATCGCCGTCATGACAATGCGTGTCACCTCTACGTTGATGCCTAAACCTCTAGCCATTTCGTCGCCTAATTGTAAAATGTTAAGATAAGCAGCGCTGCCCAAAGCCAAAACTAAACCTATGGCAGCATAAGGCAGAATAATATTTACATGAGGCCAGCTTCTAGCAGCTAAACCGCCAACCATCCACATTAAAGCGCCGTGCACCCTATCGCTATAAAAAATCATCAAGCCGCTGATACCCGCGCTCAAAAAAGCCGACACCGCGACGCCTGCCAAAATAATCCGCACCGGCTTAATACCATTTTTCCAAGCTAAAATATAAATACAGACCGCCGCCAGCATAGCACCCACAAAAGCCACGGGAGTAATTAAATATTCCAAGGCCGGAAATAAAATCATAATTACTACGCCAGCTAAGCCTGCACCGCTGGAAATACCGATAATATGCGGGTCTGCCAAAGGATTACGCATAATAGCCTGCAAAATCGCGCCGGACAAAGATAAATTGATACCTACCAAAGCCCCTACAATAGTACGCGGCATACGAATGTTCCAGATAATTTGGCTTTGCGGATCGCTGCCGGGATGCAGCAATATCTCTACAATCTGCTCCATAGTGATTACGCTGGAACCTTTAGTCAAACTCAAAAAGGAGCCTAGCAAAGCCAAAAACAAAAACAATATTAAAATGCTCAAACGCCAAGCAGTACGGTTAATACCAAAATGCTCCGCTGCTGCGTCCAATTCTTTATTTGCCATTCTTAAAAACCTCTGGATATACCTGTTGAGCCATATATTTTACAGCTTCCGGATAGCGCAAACCCGGATTGAGCAAAAATAACTTTTCCGGCAGCACATAAACCTTGCCCTGCTGCACAGCAGCCAGACTGTTCCAAGCAGGATTTTTCTTAAAATCCATACGTAAACGATTTTCTATTTCTTCTGCCTTGCCCATAGAGGTAATAAAAATCAAATCAGGATTTTGTCCTACAAGGCTTTCCATACTGTAAGGAGTTTTATCGGATTTACCATTTAAGGCAGCAGCAGCCACATTCTCAAAGCCCAGAATATCGCTGACACAGCCTGCAATACTGTGAGAACCCTCAACTGTAACGCTGCTGGCAGTTGCGTGCATAATAACAATGCGCTTTTTGTCATTTGGAAGTTTGCTAGTTATAGCGCTTATCTGCTTATCTAAAAGTTCGTTTTCAGCCTTAGCTTTTTCCGGGGAACCGTAAATATCTCCTAATATCTTTACCGTCTGTTTTACTTCGTCAAAGGTTTTGGCATCAAACTCAATAACATTTATTTTATTAGATTCCAGCAAGGGAACAAATTTTTCGTGCTGATTGCGTCCAGCCAAAACTAAGTCGGGCTTTAAAGCGACTAAGTTTTCCATATTGATATTAAAGACAAGACCAACCTCCGGAACCGCTTGCATAGAATCAGGAATTATCCCCACCTTAGAGGTCGCGCGGCCGACAATTTTGCCGCCTACAGCGTCAATCATTCCCAGATAAGAAGGACTAAGACTCACAACACGTTCCGGTTTAGCTTGTAAAACCACCTGCCGTCCCGCAGCGTCCTTTAAAGTTAAATAAGCCTTGCTTGTATCTACGGCCTGCTCCTTGCTACCACCGCCGCAACCGGTAGCTGCCAACGCAGCAGCGCACATACAAATGCAGGCTAGCTTTTTCCACAGCATATATTTCACCTCAAATTATTGCCGAACAGCTCCAAACAAATTACTATTTAGTTTACGATTAAGCTTTCGGCAACTCTAGTAAAAATTCTTATTAACACTTATATCATAATAGCATAAATAGTATATTCAGTCAATAAAGCAGACTGCTTCTTGCTCCCCTTCCCCTACTTTGCTATAATATAGATGAGTATTTTTTAAGGAGTGAAATCCATGGAAATAAATAAAATGATTGCCCGCATTAACGATCTGGCACACAAAAAGAAAACCGCAGGCTTAACCGCCGAGGAGCAGGCAGAACAAAAAGAGCTGTATAAGCTGTATTTGGAAAATATCCGCGGTCAGCTCAAAAGCCAATTAGATAATATTGAAGTGGTGGACAAAAAGCCTACCACGCTTCACTGATGACGGAACAGCTTTTTACCCCCTGCTTAACACAGAGCATGATTGCTTTTGAGGACGATTATCTGTTAGTGATTGATAAGCCTGCCGGTATGCTGGTGCATCCTACGGTCAACGAAAGCGGCTGTACCTTGTACGATTTTGTAAAAAATTATTACGCAGCTAAGCAAATCAACGCCGACATTCATCCGGTATCACGTCTCGACCGCAATACATCAGGCTTAGTGATTTTCGCCAAAGAGCCTGTTGTTCAATTTTGGCTTAGCCAGCAGCAGGTGGTGAAAGAATATCTGGCGATTGCTCAAGGTCACGTGCAGCAAGCCATCGGTCTAATTGACGCGCCCATTGCCCGCAAGGAAGGCAGTATTATTGAACGCTGTGTGGATTTCCAGCACGGCAAAAGCGCGCAAACTGCTTATACCGTTTTAGGTTATTACGGCAAGAACACGCTGCTGCGCCTGCGTTTATTCACCGGCCGCACGCACCAAATCCGCGTGCACATGGCTTATCTTGGTCATCCGCTGGTCAATGATAATCTTTACGGAACTCCCGGCCCCCAAACCCGCCACGCGCTGCACGCTTACCGTTTGGCCTTTAGTCATCCCGTCGGTGACACGCCGTTGGAAATTACTCGCGATTTACCCAAGGATTTGCGAAAAATACTATACTAAAAAGCAAATAGTGTGCTATAATTAGAATATAGAAATAGCATAACTCAGCCGAGCTGCGCCCTGGCTGATAATTAAGGAGGAATTTTAATGCCTTTAGTAACATCTACTGAAATGTTTAAAAAAGCTTATGAAGGTCACTATGCAGTTGGTGCTTTCAACGTAAACAATATGGAGATTATCCAAGGTATCGTGGCGGCTGCCAAAGCTGAACAATCTCCGTTGATTTTGCAAGTCAGCGCCGGTGCGCGTAAGTACGCAAACCACATTTATCTGATGAAATTAGTTGAGGCTGCTGTAGAAGATACTGGTCTGCCTATCTGCCTGCATTTGGATCACGGCGAAGATTTTGAAATCTGCAAGGCCTGCGTTGACGGTGGCTTTACCTCTGTTATGATTGACGGCAGCAAGCATCCTTTTGAGGAAAATATTGAAATGACACGTCGTGTAGTTGAATATGCTCACGAGCGCGGCGTTGTTGTTGAAGCTGAATTAGGCAAACTGGCAGGCGTAGAAGACGCTGTTAAGGTTGCTGCTAAAGACGCTACCTACACTGATCCTGATCAAGCCGTAGAATTCGTGGAGCGTACCGGTTGCGACTCCCTGGCTATCGCCATCGGCACCAGCCACGGTGCTTATAAATTTAAGGGCAAACCGGAGCTTGACTTTGCTCGTTTGGAAAAAATTACCAACCTGCTTCCGGGTTTCCCGCTGGTTCTGCATGGCGCTTCTACCGTTATCCCCTCTTTCGTAGAAGAATGCAATAAATACGGCGGTAAGCTGGACGGCGCTCAAGGTGTTCCTGAGGACATGCTGCTGCGTGCAGGCAAATTCGGCGTTTGCAAAATTAACATCGACACCGACCTGCGTTTGGCAATGACTGCTTCCATCCGCAAGCATTTAGTAGAAAATCCTGCTGATTTTGACCCCCGTCAATATCTGAAACCTGCTCGTCAAGCTATTCAAGATATGGTTGCTCACAAAATCCACGACGTTTTAAACAGCAGCAACAGACTGTAATTAAAACATCAAACTAAAAATTAACCGCTGCCCTTACGCGAGGACAGCGGTTTTTATTATGCAAAAGCGCCCAGATTTTTTCCTCTGAGCGCTGTATTTAATTGGGAAAGCGAGCTCTGCTCTCCCTCTTAGCTACCACTTAATTGGTACATGCTATCCATTTTATCACAAAACAAGCGAATATCCACTTCACGATAGGAGGTGAAAAGCTTGGTTATTTTTTGAATCGGCACGTGCTTAACAATATCGGCAAAGCTGATATCATTCTGCCATTGATAAAAGGCCACTGCCCAGCCTGTCCAGTATTCTTCACTGCTGGTGCTTACATAATTAGGCTTGATACGCAGCATATTGATACCGGATTTTTCCAAAACCTCATAGGCTAAATCCTCACCGGACATGCCAACCAAAAGCTTTACTTCGCCTTTAGCAAAACGCTTAGCCACACCGGATTTAATAAACATATCAAAAAAGTCGCTGAGCTCGTACTTTAAATTATATACGGCAAAATCCAGCATTCTGCCTAACGCGATACGCGCCTTGTTCAAATACACCTTATCATAAGCATAACTCATGGGCCTTCACTCCTTATCCAATATGCTGTTTGATAATAAAGTAGTGTTTTTCTATTTATATTGTAGCACATTCTTATGCCTAATGAGTGGCAGAAGTGTAAACAAATAATATATAACTTATGAAGTGCTGTTGACTTTTACGGCAAAAATTTTTATCTATAACAAAACCTCACCCATGCACAAACATAGGTGAGGTTTAATTTTTTTATTTCATTATTTCAGCATAGCGTCGATAATGGCAGGAGCCTCTGCCAAAGCAGCATCCACCTTGGATACGTCCTTTGCACCGGCCTGCGCCATATCGGGACGACCGCCGCCGCCGCCGCCGCACAGCTTAGCAACTGCTTTCACAATGTTGCCGGAGTGAGCGCCTTTTGCTACGGCATCTTTAGTGGCCATAGTGAGAATGCTTACCTTTTCTCCCATAACTGCCGCCAGCACTACTACGCCGCCAACCTTGTCGCGCATTTGGTCGCCCAGATTACGCAGATCGTCAACGCTGTCAGCCTGTACCTTTTGTACCAAAACAGGCACGCCTTTAATTTCTTTTACCTGATCTGCCACGCTGGAAACCTGGGCTTTAGCAATTTCTGCTGCCAATTCGTCAGCCTTTTTCTGTACAGCCTTCATTTCACAATGCAATGCTTCCAAACGGCTGGGAACATCACAGCAGCGGCATTTCAAATCTGCTGCCAATGCTTTAATCATGCTTTCCATGTCGTTGACATGTGCCACAGCTCCGTGACCGGTAACAGCCTCAATACGGCGCACGCCTGCACCGCTGGAGCCTTCGCTGACAATTTTGAACATACCGATTTGCGCAGTATTTTCTACATGAGAACCGCCGCAGAATTCTATAGAGAAGCCGGGAACGGTTACTACGCGCACGATTTTACCATATTTTTCACCAAAGAGAGCCATTGCGCCTTTTTTCTTGGCTTCTTCAATGGGCAGCTCTTCAATTTCTACGGTCTTGCTGGCAAGAACCTGCTCGTTAACAATATCTTCAACTTCCTTCAGCTCTGCCTCGGTTACTTGAGAGAAGTGAGAGAAGTCAAAACGCAATCTATCAGGACCAACATAGCTGCCGGCTTGGTTAACATGTCCGCCCAAAACCTGCTTCAAGGCAGCATGCAGCAAGTGAGTTGCAGTATGGTTACGGGCAATATCCAGCTTGCGAGCTCTATCCACGGTTAAGGTAACTGCATCGCCTACATTAACAACGCCCTCGGTTACTTCGCCCAGCATAATAACAGCGCCATCAGGCAGCTTTTTGGTGGAGGTTACATTGATAACGCCGGTAGGAGCAGTAATAGTGCCAATATCACCTAACTGGCCGCCGCCCTCTGCATGGAAAGCGGTTACGTCGCAAATTACAGCTACTTCATTGCCGTCGGCAGCGGTTTCGATAGGCTGTGCATCGTGAACAGGATACATTTTTACAATCGCAGCCTTTTTAGCAGCTTCATCAACTTTCAAAGTAGCAACGTCAATACCGGTAGTGTTATAAACTACGGGACGCCCTTCTTTATCGTTGCGGGCGTCGCGCGCCATTTGACGCTGAACCTCTAAAGCAGCATCAAAGCCAGCCTTGTCCATGGTCAAGCCCTGCTCTTCCAAAATTTCCGCAGTCAATTCCCACGGGAAGCCAAAGGTGTCGTTAAGCTTGAAGGCAGTTGCGCCGTCTAATTCGGTTTTGCCTGCTGCTTTCAGCTTGGCAATTTCTTCGTTAAGCAGCTCGCTGCCCTGCTTCAAGGTGCGCAGGAAGCTGGTTTCTTCCATATCGATTACCTTTTGAATATAATCGCGTTTTTCAGCTAAATTAGTATAAACATGGCCAAACATGCCAATTACAACATCAACAGCTCCGGCCAGGAATTTTTCGCTGATGCCGATTAAGCGACCATGACGTACTGCTCTGCGCAGGATACGGCGCAAAACGTAACCGCGGCCTTCGTTGGAGGGCAGAATGCCGTCGCCAATCATAAAGGTCATGCTGCGGGCATGGTCGGCAATTACCTTCAAAGAAACGTCGGTGTCTTTATCCTTGCCATATTCTACACCGGCAATCTTGCAGGCATATTCAATAATCGGGAACATCAAATCGGTTTCAAAGTTGGAGGGCTTGCCTTGAATTACGCTGGCCAAACGCTCCAAGCCAGCGCCGGTATCAATGTTTTTGCTCTTTAACGGCGGATAGGTGCCGTCGGGCATTTGGTTGAATTGAGTGAATACCAAATTCCACAGCTCTAAGAAACGATCACAGTCACAGCCGGGGCCGCAGGTAGGCTTGCCGCAGCCGCGTTCCGGACCAAGATCGATGTGAATTTCGGAGTCGGGACCGCAGGGACCGCTGCCAATCTCCCACCAGTTATCTTCTAAACGCACAATGCGTTCTTCAGGTACGCCAACAGCCTTCCACAGCTCAAAGGCTTCGTCGTCCTCGGTATGAATAGTAATCCACAGCTTATCAGCAGGCAGCTCTAACTCTTTAGTTAAAAACTCCCAGCTCCAGGGAATAATCTCTTTTTTGAAATAATCGCCAAAGGAGAAATTACCCAGCATTTCAAAATAGGTATGGTGGCGGGCAGTGTGACCAACGTTTTCAATATCGCCAGTACGCACGCATTTTTGGCAGGTGGTGATACGCGGAGATGGCGGTTTCATTTTGCCGGTGAAAAACGGCTTAAAAGGCGCCATACCTGCGCCGATAATCAGCAGAGTGGGGTCATCCTGCGGAATCAAGGATGCACTGGGCAGCATTAAATGGCCTCTATCCTGGAAAAACTGCAAAAATCTTTCGCGGATTTCATTACCAGTCATGTATTTCATATTTCTTTCTTCGCTCCTTCATTAAACTCGTCGGCATCACGGTAAAGCTTGCCAACGGAAAAAACATAATGGGCATATAAAAAATTATATAATTTTTATTCGCTAAAGTCAATACGAAAATCCCGCCAACACCTAAGCGCCAGCGGGATTCCAGCCTTTTCAAAACAGATGTCTACTTGCTTATTTTCTAGTCAGCTTATAAATCAGGGCGTTACAGATAGCTGCCGCTACATTGCTGCCGCCCTTACGGCCTCTTGCAACAATATAAGGAATGCCTGTTTTCATAATAATCTCTTTGGATTCTACTACATTTACAAAGCCAACGGGCACGCCGATTACAAGTTCAGGCTTAATTTTGCTTTCTTTTACCAGTTCATCCAAACGTACTAAAGCAGTAGGCGCATTACCAACAGCGATAATTACGGGGCCTTCAATGGCGCAGGCTTTTTCCATGCAAGCGGCGGCTCTGGTAGAACCGACTTCCTTAGCGCGGGCAGCTACATCAGGATCTGCCATAAAGCAGACAGCCTTGCAGCCCAGCTTGCCCAATCCCATTTTGTTGATACCGGTGCAAGCCATATTAGTATCCGTAACAATAGTAGCACCCCTTTGTAATGCGGCCAAGGCCTTCTCTACTACGTTCTCGCTGAACAAAAGATTGCGGGCATAATCAAAATCAGCAGAAGTATGAATAACACGTTTAACAATATCAATTTTTTCAGCATCAATTTTAATTTGACCTAATTCTTCGCCGATAATTTCCATACTGCGTTTTTCAATATCAGCAGGCAATACATTTTGTAACTGCATTCTTTACACTACCTTTCATATTCCACTTTAGGCAATGACTAATTATGTTTATCGTTCAATACCTGTGCGTGCAGCAATTCCCTTTTCATAAGGATGCTTACGTTTACAAATTTCAGAAACATAATCAGCCAGCTCTACTAATTCTGCGGCAGGATTGCGTCCGGTTAACACAACCTCCAGCTCGGCAGGCTTTGCCTTGAGAAAATCAATTAAAATATCTTTATCAAAAACGCCGGTATTGCAGGCACCGATAACTTCATCTAAAATCAGCAAATCAATCTGCTCATTGAAGCATTTTTGCTTAACCTTGGCAAAAAGAGCAAGATGCTCGCTTTTGACCTGCGCCTTTTCTTCAGTATTCATTTGAAAAGTGAATTTTTTAGTTTCCTTACCGCGCATAATTTCGATATTAGGCAGTAAAGCCAAGCTTTTTAATTCACCTGTCGGTCTGCTTTTAAGAAACTGCACTAAAAGGACATGGTTACCGTGACCACTGCAGCGTACTGCCAGTCCGATAGCAGCTGTTGTTTTACCTTTACCGTCACCGCAGTAAATATGAATCAAGCCGCCATCCTTCATTTAAACGCCTGCCTCCAAAATTTCGTAAATCTTCTTCATATCAATGTCTTTACGAACACTATCGGCCAAAATATCATATTGCTGACGTTTGTAATCGGCAAAATTGATAGTCTTGACATCTTCCATGTGCAGACCCTTTTTGGCCAGCAACGCCTCTACTATTTTTGCAGCAATGCCGTCGCCATCAAAAACACCGTGAACATAAGTACCGTAAACACTCATTTTATAGGTAATATTTTGACTGCCCTCTGCCATTTCTCCGCCTGCTTCGTGAATAGGACGAATGCAAGTCATGGCTTCTTTTTCGTCAAAAGTAGTTACGCCGGAATGGATCTCGTAGCCATGCAGCGGCATACCGCTAAGAGCAGAGAAAATACCTTTAACTTCGCCGAAGCGGCCTTCCATTTGGATAGTGCGTTTATGCTCTATAAAAGATGTTTCTACATTCAGTAAACCCAAACCGGGAGTATCTCCGCCCTCCTCTACGCCATATGGGTCGGAAATATTTTTTCCCAGCATTTGATAACCGCCGCATACACCGAAAATTACCGTGCCGTTGGAAGCCTGTTTCAAAATAGCAGATTCCATACCGCTTTGACGCAGCCATTTCAAATCGCCGATAGTATTTTTCGTACCAGGAATAATAATCATGTCGGGATTACCCAGTTCTCGCACACTCTTTACATAGCGCAGAGAAACACCGGAAATAAGTTCAAACACATTAAAATCTGTATAGTTAGACATACGCGGAATTCGCACTACCGCAATATCAATTAAATTTACTTCGCTACGACCGCTGATACGCTCGGATAGGCTGTCCTCATCCTCAATATCTACATTGAGCATGGGCAGCACGCCTATAACCGGCACGCCTGTTTTTTCCTCAATCATTTTCAGACCGGGACGCAAAATTTCTACATCACCGCGGAATTTATTGATAACTACGCCCTTTACCATGGCGCGCTCATCCTCGTCCAGCAGCATTAATGTACCATAAATAGAAGCAAAAACACCGCCGCGGTCAATATCTGCCACTAACAGCACAGGAGCTTTAGCCATTTTAGCCATACCCATATTTACGAAATCATCCTTTTTGATGTTGATTTCTGCAGGACTGCCGGCGCCTTCAATACAGATAATATCGTATTGTCTGGCCAGCGTATCAAAAGCTTCTTGAATTTTGGGACGCAGCGTATGCTTCATAGCATAATATTCGGCAGCCTTCATGGTGCCAATAGCTTCGCCGTTAACAATAACCTGGGAACCGCTGTCACTGGTCGGCTTCAGCAAAACCGGATTCATCAATACGCTTGGCTCAATATTAGCGGCCTCTGCCTGTACTACTTGAGCGCGTCCCATTTCTGCGCCTTCTTTGGTAATAAAGGAATTAAGCGCCATATTTTGGGATTTGAAGGGAGCTACCTTATAACCATCCTGATTAAAAACACGGCACAAACCTGCTGTCAGCAAGCTTTTTCCCGAGTTGGACATGGTACCAACTACCATTATCGCTTTTGCCACTTCAATCACTCTCTTTCATCAAAAAGTCCAATATTTGGTGATAACTATTTAATTGCAGCCGCCATCCGGCAGTATTGACAAAACCTGCTACTACCGGCGTACAGCCACTGCCATGCTTACCGGTTACGGAGCTGGTTACGTGGTCGCCGCAAACAACAATCTTTAGAGGCTCTGTGAAACGTTTGCTTAAAGATTGCAAAAATTCTTGGTCTATTTGGGTAATAAAATCGGCTTTCGCCACAAAATCATATCTGTGGGCGGCTTCATCGGACCCGTTAAAATGGGCAATGACAAAATCATTATGCTCCAGTAAAGCTAACGCGCCTTCTGCTTTAGCTGCAATATCCGTATCAATATCACCGGTAGCAGTAGCCGGAACGCAAACCTCCATACCTAAAGCTCTAGCAATACCGACGACTATTTCCGCCTTACATACAGCACCACCCTTAATACCGTGCATATCAATAAAGGCAGGCAGTACCTGACGCGCCGACGGTCCCCAAGGATAAAGTATATAATGCAAGCCGTCGTGAGCAAATTTTGTCAGACGTTTGTTGGTTTCGTTAAGAAAATAGCTGATAGAAAGCGACTGCTGCCGCAAAGGTGCCAGCAATGCGGCTACGTCCTCGCCTACACTTTCGTGAGGCGGAGGCACAGCACAGCCCAAAACTGCTGCTTCCTTATTCATAATCAGCAGATTGCGATATTCCGACAGATGAATAAACTCTATATCTTTCAGCACATCATCACAAAGAGCAGCTGCCGCCTGCATTTCTAAAGCTGTCAAGCCATAGCCGTTAAAAGCAGCCAAACGGCCTGCATCATCCACAGCGGCTAAATTGCAGCGCAGCACCATTTCGTATTCAGAAATATCTCTATCATGCGCCAAAAGCTCAAGATAAGCTCTGTTTTTAGGAATATCTTTCTTATTAACTCCCAAAAGCCGTAAAATACAGCTACAGCTTTCAGGCACAATATCATGTTCGCATATGCTGAGGTAACCTAAAGCTCCCGAAGCCGCCAACTTATCCATAGTAGGATGCACAGCCGCTTCATAAGGAGTTTTACCCTGCCAAGCAGGAATCGGGTCGTCCCCCAGTCCATCAATTAAAATCAGTAAAGAGCGCATATTTTTTTGCTTCCTTAATAGCTTTGATTAAGCCGCGGTTCAGCACTCTCGTTTTCACCGCAACACGATAATAACCTTCCCCTAGGTTACGATAATTAGCGCAGGAGCGAATTAAATATCCCTGCTTGCGCAAAAGCTCTACTAAATCAGCAGGCTTTGGCAGATAAAAGAAAATATAATTTGCTTCGGAACCATAAACCTTAGCTCCCAGGTTCGTCAGCTGTGTAATCAAATAGCGGCGTTCCTCTTGAATCAACATAAAGGATTCATGCAGATATTGCTGCTCCTTTAAAGCGGCGACACCTGCCTCCTGCGCCAAAACAGAAACGCTCCAGTCCTGACCGCATTGGTGCAGCTTAGTATGCAGCGCAGCATCAGCGCACAGGCAATAGCCTAGACGGATACCTGGCATAGCAAATGTTTTGGTAAAAGCTTTTAGAATAATCAGCTCCGGATATCGCTCCAGCAAATCACGCATACTAAAAGCTTTGCTTGCATCAACAAAATCCATAAAACACTCGTCAAGCAAAAGTTTTGCTCCCACCATACGACATCTTTGCAGAATGCGCTCCAACAGCAAGCGATTTGTAAGCTGACCAGTAGGATTATTAGGGTTGCAAATAACTACTATATCGGTTCTAGCGGTTATTTTGCCTACAATATCTTTACCGGTCATAAAGCTTTCGCTTTCTTGCAATTCATAATATTTTACAGAGCAGTCCACCGATTTCAGCGCCTTTTCGTAATCAGCAAAGGTTGGCGCCAACAGCAGCGCACGTTTAGGTTTCAAGGCTAAGGCTAAACGAAACAGCACGTCAGCAGCGCCGTTGCCAAAGAAAAGATTGTCGGCTTTTACTTGCAAAAATTCTGCTACATTAGCAGCCAGCTCACGGCAAAAAGGATCAGGATAATTTATACATTTTTTTAAAGAGGCTTTAATCGCTGCTTTTACACCCAGCGGTAAGCCAAGAGGATTGATATTAGCGGAAAAATCCACAAAGCTTCTACCGTCAGCAGTTGTTTTCTCTGTGTAAATATCGCCGCCATGCTCATATTTGTACATTTTTCCACCCTTAATCAATCATAAAATAAAGCAAGATAATTAGATAAACTAAAGTAAACAACAAAAGACACAGCACTGCCGTCATATACAGCAGTTTGTTAGTCTTGACAATATCCTCCGCGCAGACAGGACGGATATCATCGCCGATAGTATCCTTATGTACCAACTTGCCAAAGTAAAAATGGTCGCCGCCCAGTTGGATATTTAACGCGCCAGCCGTTACCGACTCGGTCATGGCAGAATTGGGACTTAAATGATTATAACGGTCACGCCAAAAAATTTTCCAGGCAGTTTCAGCATCTAAATTCACCAGATAAGCAGCCATAATCATAGCTAAGCCAGTAATACGTGCAGGAATAAGGTTAGCTAAATCATCCAGTTTAGCCGCACATCGTCCAAAGTATAAATACTTATCGTTTTTGTAGCCAACCATGGAATCCATAGTGTTAATACCTTTATAGAGAAACGCCAATGGCGCTCCACCAATAAACATATACAGCATGGGAGCAATAATACCGTCAGCTGTATTTTCAGCAACAGTTTCCACAGCACCCTTGGTTATTTCCTCAGCATCAAGATTTTTAGTATCACGGCCTACAATCCACGACAGCTTTACTCTCGCATCAGCCAAATCATTCTTCGCTAAAGCATCATAAACCTTCATGCTTTCGTCACGCAGACATTTAGTTGCGAAAATTTGGTAGTACATAATAGTTTCCACAGCAAACGCCAGCCACGGGCTGACGCTGCCTGCCAGCCCCACAATTACAAGCGGCACAGCATAGGAAACGCCCACCACAATCAGCACCATCAAGGCGCCGCCGCACAGTAAGGCCGTTTTATTCGGTGCCAACAACGCACGCAGATTTTTCTCCAGCCAGCCAATCAAATTGCCAATCAGGCAGATTGGATGCGGCAGCCAATGCGGATCGCCAAATATTAAATCTAAGATAAAACCCGCTATAATAGCGGCCAAATGCAGCATATCGCTTATCCCCTTTTATTACTGCTTCTTGGTGTTTTGAGCAGCATATTCATAGCAATGCTGCATAAAGCTGCGGGCAAATTCTATATTACCCCACAAATGAATATGTGGATAGCCTGCATACATTGTAGCGTTAGCAACCGCACATTCCCAACAGCCTCGCCCGCTGGCTTTGGCAGCCGTAAAGCTATGTCCGTTATTGGTGCTGTCAGAATAATGGAACTCGTGTCCGTTGATTTTACCACCGGCAGCACACAGCACATTATTTTCCTGCGCAGTCAAATGCACGTAACCAAAGCGCGTAAGCTTTTTAGTCATGGCAGTTTCACCGGCTACAGCACCTACCCAAGCATAAGTTTTTTCGCCATCGCGGTAACGCTCCAACAAGTACATAAAACCGCCGCATTCTGCAAAGCAAGGCATACCGCCGTCAATAGCAGCCTTCACATCCTGCAGCATGGTAATATTATCCGCTAATTGCTGTGCATACAGCTCCGGATAACCGCCGCCCAAAATTATACCGCTGCAAGCAGGCGGCAAATGAGCGTCGTTCACAGGACTAAACGGTACCAATTCTGCACCCAGCTCGCAAAGCAAATCTAAAGCGTCCTGGTAATAGAAGCAAAAGGCTTTATCCTGAGCCACAGCAACTCTAGCTTTACCCACCGGTTCAAGGCTTACCGGCGTATATTCTAAAGGCGCAGCCTGCTTAGCAAGCTCCAGCAACGCGTCTAAATCAATAGATTTGGCAACCTGCTGCGCTAGTCTATCCACAATCTGCTGTAAATCGCCTATTTCTTCAGCGGTCACCAAACCTAAATGACGGCTTTCAAAATTACAGTCCTGCATTACAGGGAAATAGCCTAAAAGTTTAACGCCTGCTTCCTGCTCGATAACGGACTTATAAAACATATAGCTCATGGGATTAACATTATTTAAAATTGCGCCTACGATATGGCTGTCTCTGCGAAAATCCTTAAAACCTTTAATCATAGCGGCAATGGATAAGGCAGCTCCTTTACCGTTAACTACTAAAACTACCGGTACATCACAAGTGCATGCCAGTTCATAAGCGCTGGCTTCTGTAGTAGTTCCCATACCGTCATAAAAACCCATAGCGCCCTCAAAAACGGCAACATCAGCTTGACGGGAATTTTTTGCCGCCAGCATACGCGCCGTTTCCTTTCCCAGCATAAATAAATCAAGATTGCGGGATTTTGCGCCAATAACGCGGGAATGAAACATAGGATCAATATAGTCCGGTCCGGATTTAAAGGCAGCAACCGATAAACCTTTATTCATCAGCGCTTTGAGTAAGCCGCAGACTAAAGTTGTTTTGCCCGTGCCGCTGCCGGGCGCACTTATCATAAAACGAGGCAGTTTCATTTCAGCCATGTTAATCTTCCTTTTTTACAGCAGTCATTACATATACTGGATTTTGCGCCATCATCAGATTATAATTGCCAAGATGCTTGCCGCGAGCTATAAAAACATTAACTATTTCTAAAGAATAATCTGGATGCTGTTTGTAATAAGCGGCAACCTCTGCCAGTGTTTCCACGGTAATAGCGTTAATCACTACGCGGCATTTACTATTTTTAGCGTAAATCACATCCAGCATTTGACATAAATCTCCGCCACTGCCGCCTACAAAAACACAATCAGGAGCAGGCATTAATTGAATATTTTCTAAGGCTTCGCCTGCTACAATCTCTAAATTTTCTACGCCAAAAAGAGCTTTGTTTTTACTAAGAAGCTCTACGGCTACATGATTGCGCTCAAAAGCCCATACCCTGCCCTGCTTTGCCAGCAGCGCCAGCTCAATAGAGCAAGAGCCTGTACCGGCACCAATATCATAAATCAAATCCGTTGCCTGCGGAGCAAGTTTGGACATGGATACGCTGCGCACTTCCTGCTTAGTCATAGGAACTTTGCTGCGCATAAATAAATCGTCGGGCAATCCATGCACTGCCGGAACAAAGCTTGCGGCATTCTCATTGATAACCATCATTACAGATAAAGACGGAAACTCCATAGCGCTGATTTTTGCCGCCGTACCGCTGGTAATCTTTTCTTCAGGATAGCTGAGATTTTCACCAACGTACACCTGCACCTGCTCTAAACCATGGCAACACAGCTCTGCACATAATTTTTGCGGAGAATTTTCTCCGCCGGTCAAAGAAAATACTTTGTGGTTATGGGCAACGGCTGCAACTAAATTTTGTTGTCTGCCGTGCATACTGACAATTTTTGCATCATCCCAGGACATAGCCAGCTGCCCGGCAAAATATACCAAGCTGCTTATGCCTACATAACGTTTACACTCGCAATCGGGCAGCTTGCCGCTGATTGTTTTGGCCAAGCTGAAAAAACCAACGTCTCCCGAAACTAAAACCGCCAGCTCGTCCTGCACCGGATCAGCATTTGCCGCAATAGCCGCAATTTTTGAGGTTTTTATGGTATCATATATTTTTTTATTGTTTTCTGCAAAAGCAGAAAGCATTCTTTTATCGCCAATAAGAATGTTACTCCTGGCAATAGCCTGACGCGCCGCACCTGTAAGCAATTCCGGATTTCCGGGGCCGATGCCGATGATATTAACCGTTAACATCCCGCGCCTCCTTATTCATTGAAACATTTATTGATATTTATCACGCAGCAGCATAAGGATTTCCTCAAAGCCGGAACCACGTTCTTCCGCAGCACGGCCGATAACGATAAGCTTAGCTCCCGCTTCCACAGCGGCCTCCGCCTTTTCGTCAAAGCCGCCTGCTTGACCGGAATCCTTAGTCACTATATATTTGCTGGCAAATTTTTTCAGCATGGCGATATTTAAATCCTTGGCAAAAGGCCCCTGCATGCACACAATATTGCCAGGCTTATAACCCAGCTTTAAAGCGCTTTGCAAACTGCTTTCCATAGGCAGGACTCTTAAAGCAATACGCTCACTGAAATTATGCACGCCTGTAAAATCAGGCAGATTTTTGCTGCCGGTCGTTAAAAAGATATTGCCCTCCAAATGATTTAAAAGCTCCACTGCTTCTGCAAAATCATGGACAGTAATATAATCTCCGGCATTTCCATGCGGTCTTACCAAACGCAGATAAGAGCACTTTTCCTCCTGACAAGCCTGCTGCACCGTAGCGGTTACGGCAGTAGCATAAGGATGCGTAGCGTCAATAACATAATCAGGACGATGCTTTTGCAGAAATTTTTTCATAGCAGCCAAATCCATACGCTGCGCCATCACCACAGTATTAGGCTGTGGCTCGATTAAAGCTGCACCATAGTCGGTGGCTACACTAACAAAGAGCCGTACCGGCAAATCTGCCAGCGCCTGCACGAGGCGTCGTCCTTCACTTGTGCCGCCAATAAGCCAAATTACCGGTTTCATGCCAGCTTATAACCGCGCGGAGTTACCAAACGTCCGTTAATAACTTCGGTTTGGGTGTTGCCGATAATAACGGTAGAGAACATATCTACTTCTTTATCACGCAGCTCTGCCAAGGTAGTCAGCTCATATTCCTGCCCTTCACGGCCAATATTGCGCACGATACCTGCGGGAATAGTCCCCGGCTGGTTTTGCAGCATAATATCGCAGGCTTTCTGCAAATAATCATGACGCTTAAAGCTGGACGGATTATACAAGCAGATACAAAAATCTGCTTTAGAAGCACAGTCTAAACGCTTAGCAATTTTTTCCCACGGAGTCAGAAGATCGCTTAGAGAAATTAAGCAGAAATCGCTGATCAGCGGCGCACCTAAAACAGCGGCACCGGAGCAAGCAGCAGTAATACCGGGAACAACTTCGATATCAATTTCAGGATGCTCCTTAGCAACCTGGCACATAATGCCTGCCATACCGTAAACGCCCGCGTCACCACTGGAAATCATAGCGACTGTTTTGCCTTTTAAAGCTTCATCCAAAGCCAGCTTGCAGCGGTCAACTTCTTTGCGCATCCCGGTAGAAAGAAATTCCTTTTCGGCAAAATCATCTTTAATCAAATTAACATATACATGATAACCGGCGATAACATCACAGGATTTCAGAGCGTCATAAGCTCTTTTGGTCATCTGTTCCACACCGCCAGGGCCTAAGCCCACAACATATAATTTGGACATCTTCATGCCTCCTAAATTTTCATCAATATTTTACTGATTTTTAAGACCTGTATGATTAAAATCTAAAGTTAAGTCTTCTGCAGCGACAGCCAGTGTCACACCCTTACAGCTTGTTTTATGCAAGAGCAGTCTGCCGCCCTGCGCGTCTAAAACAGCGCTGCGCTCACATACATTGCTTACACCTACTACGCTCTGCACAAATGCAGAAGGTGTAAAAGCACCTTGTACGTCATTAAGCTGCTGCGCTGTGTAAAAAGTAATAGGAAAATTATACTTACGAGCAAACGCTAGAAGTCCCTGCTCGTCCTTTTTTAAATCTACGGATGCAACTCCAGCCACGGTACGTTTATCCAACGCCAATCTTTCCAGCTCGTACTGAACCAAGGCTTCGATATTTTCTAAAGGCGTATTGCGTCTGCAGCCAATACCTAAATGGACTATTCGCGGCAAAAGGCGTACTGTATTAGCGAAACAATTTAAGTTCTTATTTAAAGTAACAGCCATTCCCACAGGCAGATTAGTAGAAAATTCCACATTTTGGGGCAGTAAGCCTCGAACCTTAATGTCATCATCAAGATATAAACCAACCTTTTGACCGTCTACAAGCGCGGCCGCAAAATCTTTAGCTGCTTTTAAAGAACACAGCACCATATTATTGCGTGCCGCCCATTCGTCAACAGCAAAAAGCTTGTTCACATCCGTCGCTGTAGTTACGCAGGGCATCGCCCCCAAAGCAGCAGCCAGGCAGCGAGCCAGCTCGTTAGCGCCGCCAATATGCCCGGCTAATAAAGGTATAACAAAATTAGCTCGTTCATCTAGAGAAATTACCGCCGGATCAATCTCTTTGCTTTTAATATAAGGAGCGATAGTTCTTACTGCAATCCCCACAGCGCCAATAAATACCAATGCTTGGCAACGAGTAAAATCTGCCGCACAGACAGCGTTGTGATCAGGCAGCATCGGCTCCAGCTCTGCCTGATCAGCATATTTGCTGACGGTTTTATTAGCCACATGATACCCAATAGATTCTAAATATTGGCGAACCCTTTTACTCAATGTAGCACCACGGGCGGAAAAAGAATAAATTGCCGCCTCCATTATGCTTAATTAACCTCAGGTTTAATATTCAGTTTGCTGGGATCCGCTTCACGGAAACCGTGAGCAAATGTCGGATTGTATAATTCGCTGCGGTCATATTCGTTGCCTAAGAAGCCGCCGACAGTAATCAATGCAGTTTTGTTAATACCGTATTTAGCAGCATTTTCTGCCAAAGTACCAACAGTACAGCGAATTACTTTTTCATCAGGCCAGCTTGCTTTGTAAACAATAGCAGCCGGAGTATCCTTGGTATAGCCGCCCTTTACCAGTTCAACCTGCAATTTTTCCAGCATGCCGGAGCTTAAAAAAATAACCATAGTAGCATGGTGCGCTGCGTAATCAGCAATTTTCTGACGCGGAGGTACAGGCGTGCGGCCTTCCATACGGGTAATAATAACCGATTGACTTACGTTAGGCAGAGTATATTCAGCCTTTAAGCAAGCAGCAGCAGCGCAGAAGGAGCTTACGCCCGGAACAACTTCATAATCCAAATTGTAGCCGCGCAATAAATCTATTTGCTCACGATGAGCGCCATATACACTGGGGTCGCCGGTATGCAGGCGGACAACCATCTTGCCTGCCTGCGCAACGGGAACCATAGCGGCAATAACTTCTTCCAAGGTCATGTGCGCACTGTTCATAATAACGCATTCCGGTTTGCAGTATTTCAGCAGTTCAGGGTTTACCAAGGAACCTGCATAAATACACAAATCGCATTTTTCCAGTAATTCTTTACCTTTAACAGTGATTAAATCGGCAGCTCCGGGACCTGCACCAATAAAGTAAATCATTATTTATCAAACTCCTTTTCTTTAACCAGAATAACAGAAAAATAGCTGCTTGTCGGATCAATTGCTTCCAAATCGCGGTATACCTTTTCACCGGGCAGACCGCAGCGTTCAACCATACCAGCGTTTTTAATCAATCCTTTGGCACGCAGTTCATCGCGTACACGACCGATTTCGCTGGCAGATTTCATCAGCACCTTGTTGCCTGGACCATCTAAAAATTTAGAAGATTCCTTGTAGCTGCCGGGCAGTACAATCAAAGGTTCCGCACGTTCGCACAAAGAAGTATTCAGCTTAGCGGCAACAGCGCAGATAGAGGTTACGCCTGCAACCAGCTCGGCTTCATAGCCGTCTGCCAAAACTAATTTATGTACATAAATGCAGGTTGCATATACAGTAGGACAGCCCAAAGTAATGAACACTACATTTTTACCTTCATCTAAAAGCTTTTCAATAGCGTCTGCACCTTCGCGATGAGCTTTATCCATAGCGGCCATGTCTTTAGTCATGGGCATGTAGATGATTACCTGTTCCTTTGTATCCAAATCAACAATTTGATTAACAATATTTTTTGCAGTCATTACATCAGTATCGCCTTTAGGCAATGCTACAACGTCGCACTCCTTCAACAGACGTACAGATTTCAAAGTCATTAACTCAGGATCTCCAGGTCCAATACCAACACTATAAAGCTTACCTCTCATATTTACTCTCCTTTTTTCTTGTGTAATGGGATTAAATCATCTGCATACTTGGTTTTGCCCAAAATGCCATAGACATTAGAGAACATTAAAGCTGCAGTTTTTATTTTGCCATGCACTCTATGCTGCATGTAAAAATCAATTTTTTCGGTTACCTTGGCAATAACAGGCTCAAAAAGCTGTTCCCGCTGCAAAATTTTCGTAACCTCATCCGTGGTCAGGCAGGTATAAATTTCTTTGCCTACCTTCACCGAAGCTCCTTGGAACATGGCCTCCAAAGCAAAAAGCTCTGTACGGCAGTCAGCATATTTGGAGTGAGTGTTCATAACGCCTTGCGCCAATTTCACCAGCTTACCGCTGTGTCCGATAAGCAGCAGACTTTCAAAGCCTAAAAACATTGCGTAATCCAACAGCTCGCCGACAAAATTGCTGCAGGTTACCGCATCCTCCAAATCAAGCTTCATAATATCTCGGGTAAAATCCTCTCCGTAATTGCCGAAAAACACCAAAAGATTTTTGTTGCCCCTAGCCTGTTGAGCGCGCATTTCTACATACATGGTTTCAATAAGCGCTTTTTCACTCATAGGCTCCACAATGCCGCTAGTACCAAGTACGGACAAACCGCCGATAATACCCAAACGAGGATTAAAGGTTTTCTTGGCAATTTCCACGCCCTCCGGAATGGAAATCGTTACCAAAAGTCCGCCTTGATAACCTGCCTCCTCCATGACCTTGGTCAGCTCAGAGGTTATCATGCGCCTAGGAGTTGGATTGATGGCAGGACCTCCCTGCGCGCAGGCAAGTCCGGGCTTGGTAACTCGCCCAACGCCAATACCGCCTTCGATAGCAACACCTGTTGACGCAGCTTTTTCTACCTTGGCATATACTAAAACGCCGTTAGTATCATCAGGGTCGTCGCCTGAATCCTTGCGAATAGCGCAGCTTACATAATCTACGCCCTGCTCCACTTCTAAAGGCTCCAAATCCAGCACAATACCTTTAGGCGTATCAATACGCACTGTTGCCACCCGCTGCCCTGTCAGCAGCATAAAAGCCGCAGCTTTAGCCGCTGCCGTAGCGCAGCTTCCTGTTGTATAGCCACAACGCAGGTTTTTACCCTGTGAAAATTGATATTCTTCCACAGTAACCTCCTTTGCAATTTTAATCTTATCTGATAGCTTCTCTTATATACAAGAAAAGACTTCTGCCGAATCCGACAGAAGTCAAAAAGACAGAATTAACTAAAAACAACTCTAGCAGTAATTAGTAAACTCACTGTCTCCATCACCCGTGGATTCAGAGTTCAGTATAGGCTGGTTGCTGACTTAGGCTGGCAGCCTGCACAGCGGCGGGACCGTATTGAAAACCATCTTGCCAATTAGACATACTGCACCTATACGAATATTTCAGCTTATTATAGCATATTTAGAAGTAAATTCCAATACCTAGATTAAAAATTACTACTGCTAATAGGAATAATTCTTAGAGCTTTTAATTACCGCTTATTTTTCTTATTAGGATTAAATATTATATTCTGATAATTTTATGTAAAGCAAAAGAGCCCAGAATTTATCCAGGCTCTCAGCAACTGCTTTTATTTTGCTTTTTTCAGGAATTTCTCATACATAGCATGATCTTCAGCCATCATCTTATCAGCAGCGTCGCCAATAATGCAGGCTGGATCAATGCCTTGCTTAGTGAAATAATCTTTAAACTCTTTGGATTCGCAAACCTTTTTCGCTGCATTACGCAGAACGTCCAGTTTTTCTTTAGGAGTATTTTTCGGAGCTACGAGAGCAGCCCATGCACGCACGGTCATGTCGTGACCTAATTCTTTAAAGGTAGGTACATCAGGATAAATAGCGCTGCGGGTATCTGCCATTACAGCCAAAATTTTTAAATTGCCTGCATCCACCTGACTCTTAAATACGGACGGGTCAGCCAAGGTTGCATCAATGTGCTTACCTGCTAAAGCAGCGGCAATATCGGCAGAGCCTTTCGGATAAGGCACATGCTTAAATTGTACACCGAATTTATCCTCAAAGGAAAGCGCAGCAATATGCCAAATTGCACCTACGCCGGAGTTACCCATTTGGATTTTTCCGGGATTCTCTTTTGCAAATTTTACAAATTCATCAACGCTATTATAGGGAGCTTCTTTCGGAACTATTAAAGCGGCCGGAGCAGCAATAGGAGCGCAAATGGCTGCATAATCCTTATAGGTATTTTTGCATTTTCCCTGATGAGGGAACATAGCAAGCTCAACAGTTACCATACCCAAGGTATGTCCATCTGCTCTGGCATTGGCGGTTTCTACCATACCGGTTACGCCGCCGCCGTCCGGCTTATTAACAGGAACAAACTTGCTACCCTTCAGCTCTTTTTCCATAAATTGAATCAGGCCTCTGGCAGATACATCAGTGCCGCCGCCAGGAGCTTTAGGAATAATAACAGAAATATCGCCGTCAGCAGGATAAGCAGCTTTTTTGCTGTCTCCGCAGCCTGTCAGCATAACTGCCATAGTCAGCATAGCCATAAGGACTACTAAGATTTTTTTCATCTTTTAAACATCTCCTTATATAAAAATATAGTACAATAATATAAATTTTAAGAGTCTTAGAGCAATAATGCCTGAAAACTCCCAAAACGTGGCAGTATTTATTGTATCATATTTTGTATAAAGCGTAAACTGCTTTTTCACATTTCGGACAAAAGTAATATATGCCTATTCAGTTAAAATCAGTTATAGAAAAATGCACGCAGGCAATATTTTGCCGTTTCCAAGTATAGGTCAAATATATTTCCTTACCGTCAGCAATAATCGCCGGATAAGAAAATTCTGCAGCTTCTGTTTCTAAATCCAACAGCTTCTGCCAGCTTTGTCCATCATCAATAGACAGAAACAAACTTAGCGGCGAACGCTGTCCCCAGTTGGATGCCACAGGATTACATACTAAAAATAATCTGCCATTATCAGTACGCACTAAATCAAGACCGCTGTTATTATTAGGCAAGGTTAAAGGATAAGCGCTGCACCATGTTTCTCCCTCATCCTTACTGTCGGAGCGATAGATAAAGCCCTCACTGCTGCGCAACAGCATGTGCACGCTGCCGTCAGCACTCTGCCACAGGCTGGGCTGAATTACTCCGCGCCCGTAAAAGGACTGCTGGCTGACGGCAATATTGCTTTGAGCAGTTTTTTCTCCTGCTTGATAAGACAGCTTTGCAATGCCGATAGCCGTGGATTTATGCCAGCTTTTGCCGTCATCATCGCTTAAATCGGCAAACGCCTGCCAAATTCCCTGCTCCGTTGAAGCACCGGCTACAATACGTCCGCTTGCTAAACGAATAGGCTTGTTGCGCACAGGACCGCGCCCTCCACCGGTGTCTGCCGCAACCAGCTCTTGCGGCTCGCTCCAGCTTTCACCATCATCTTGAGATGCTATCACCAAGGTTTGCCATTGAGCAATTTTTTGTCCGTGCTTGTAGAAAAGCATTAAGGTATTATCTTCTCCGTAAAACAATACCGGGTTCCAATTAGCATCTGCGCCGTCTGCCAGCTTCACAGGCTTGCTCCAGACTCCTTTGGCGACATCATCGGCTTTTTTAGCCGCATAAATCGCAACGTCCGGCTCACCCTCATGGGTGCCGCCAAACCAACAGCACAGCAGTCCGCCGCTTTTCAATTTAATAATCGTAGACGCATGACAAAAATCCGTAGGCAGCTTTTCCATGACAAATTCTTTATGCAAAATAATTCTTTTATTAACCCCATTTACAATTTCATCTAATTTTTTCTTCAGCATCTTATCACCCTAGAAACAATTTCATTAATTATATTCTAGCATATTCCAAAAATTTTTGAAAATAAAAACTCTCCTTCTTTACATCCACATGATAATGTAGGAATAGCAAAGGAGAGTTTTATTCTTATTCTACTTATAATAAACAGCAAATCAATTTATTCACTCAATTCATATAACCGCTTATATAGTCCATTATGGGCTAACAGTTCTTTATGTGTGCCTATCTCTGCTATTTTTCCATCATCCAGTACAACAATTTTATCAGCATTAATAATTGTAGAAAGCCGATGTGCTATGATTAGAGTAGTTCTATTTTTAGCCAATGTTTCTAAAGATTTTTGTACCATTTTTTCTGTTTTAGTATCTAAAGCAGAAGTTGCTTCATCAAAAACCATTACCGGAGGATTTTTCAAAAAAGCTCGCGCAATAGCCAAACGCTGCTTTTGTCCACCGCTCAGCTTGACTCCTCTTTCACCAATTTTCGTAGTATAACCATCAGGCAAATTACATATAAATTCATCGGCCGCGGCCATCCTGGCCGCATCTCTAATTTCCTGCTCCCCGGCATTTATACGTCCATAAGCAATATTAAAGCTAACAGAATCTGAAAACAAATATACATCCTGCTGCACTAAACCAATTTGGTTCCGCAAAAAATTTTGCGTATAATTTTTTATATCTATCCCATCAAGCAAAATACGCCCGCTGTCCGGCTCATAAAAACGTAACAGCAAACTTGCCAGAGTAGTTTTTCCGGCGCCAGTTGCACCTACAAAAGCAACCTTTTGTCCCGGAGCAATTTCTAAAGAAAAGTTTTTCAATATAACGTGTCCATCAGCGTAACCAAAAGTTACATCTTCAAATGTTATTCCGCCTGTAATATTGCCTGAAGATTTGGCGTCCAAAAAATCGCAAATCTCTATAGGCATTGCCATCATTTCATTAAAGCGTTGAAATCCCGCCATACCACGTTGATACATTTCGGTCAAAACCATCAATCGCAGTATTGGTTTCATAAAAAGATTAACATAAAGGAAAAACGCAACAAAATCACTGAAAGCTAAAGCGCCCTGTGTTATCATTACGCCGCCGCAGACAAGCACAGCTAAATTAGTAAAATTGGTAAAAAAGTTCACCGTACTAGAAAAATAAGACAAAATTCCAAATGATTGGCAGCGAACTTTAACCAATTCGCCATTTTTTGCCATAAACCGCTTCAGCTCTAACTGCTCATTAGCAAAGGCCTTTGTCAAACGAATGCCGCTAAAAGCTTCCTGCGCCTGCGCAGTAACCTCGCCGGATTTTTCTCTGCTGCGGCGAAAGGCAGCCTTCATTTTTCTATTGATAAACACCGTATGCACTGTTTTAAACAGCAATAGAGAACTTATTAGTCCACCTAAATAAGGATTCATATACATCATAATTGCAATAGAACCTACCATACTGATGCTGCATACTAATATGTCATTAGGTCCGCGAAAAGTAAGTTCACTTATTTCTGCTATATCGCTGGTTATACGGCTTAAAAGCTGACCCGTTTTAGTATTATCAAAAAACCTAAAGGACATTGATTCAAAATGAGTAAATAAATCACGTCTCATATCATTTTCTATATTAACACTCATTAAATGGCCATAATAGCTAATCGCAAAAAGCAGCGCAGCATTCAAAAAATATAAACTTAAAAGTAATGCAGACCAATAAAACAAGCTTGATAAATTCTGTTGAGGAATCTCAACATTGAGTACGCGCCGCACTAAATAAGGGAAAAGTAAGTCCATAACAGCAGCCATGCAGGAGCCTGCCATAACTCCAAACAACATCCATTTATAAGGTCTGTAATAATGAAAATATCGACTCAGCATATGATATCCTCTCTAAAATTTATTTTTCCATATATGCAGCCTGTAGGCTCCAATTATTTTTCCTTGAGGTGTAACAGCGGGAGCCTCTATACCCGCAATTTGACTACCATCCCTATTAACTGCAATAGCCTGTAAAGGTCCTTCAGTATGAAAAAATGCTCTTTTTTGTCCATTACGAAGATCTATTACCAATGCTCCATGAGCTCCATAATCATGAGTACGCACATTGCGTCCCACTGCACAAACTGCTAAGCTATCGACAAAAGACAATTCTTCCATTGTTCCGTCAGCTCGATATTGATAACGGAATGTTCCATCCCGATTAAAAACAAAAATACTGTTATTTCCGGGATGCTCCATAGGCGTAGGCAACTGCCAATTTTCTCTGTTATAAGTATTGATAGTTGTAAAAATAATTCCGTAAGGCGTGGCAAATCCATCTCTGCCACTGGCATTAATCCATGCTCCGTCAATCTGCGTAGGCTGCGAAATAGTTCTCTGCCACAGTATTTTACCCTGCTTATCAAATAAAAAACCTCGTCCGTCGCTACAAGACGCCGCTAATACTTCGCCGTCTGCACTGAAATTAGGACTACCGCGCATAACAGTATTATCAAACGGCGGTACCGAAGGTACAAAAGTAGAATTTAAAAACCTTCCGTCGTTTTTATCAATAAAATACATAGTATCCTTATAAGTCATATCTGTACGAAAATCATAAGCGGAAGTAGAAATAACCACGCGATTATTTTTATCATTTACATCGCACCAATTTATCCAGCTGTCAATGGCTTCATTTTTAGGAAACTGCCATAACATTTTTCCTTCCTTACTGACAGCAAGCATACGTCCTGTATAAGCGCGCACACCATCCTTGCGCATTAAAAAGCGATAAGTATTAGCATAAATATTACTATCCTTATCTGCAACTATATGTACAACAGATGGATAAGACCGCTGAGAAACATCACTGCCAACATAATCAGAAGATTTATACTGCCAAAGTATATCTCCGGTGTGAATATTTACGCCGTAAAGATTTCCTTCCGGACTTTGCTCACCCACTACAGCTAATTTTCCATCATTAGTTATACATAAAGAAATAAGCTTTCCAATACCTAAATTTCGTTTCCAAAGCTGTCTACCCTCATGGTTGAACAAAAAAAGCTCTCCTCGTTCAGTACCTACAATCCAACCATTTTCAGCAGAAGTATAACGTACAACAGCTTTGGTAAAACCCATTCTATCATAATTTTGCGTAGGAATATCACCTAAATAAACAGTTACTCCTTCCTCATGACGGATAGACGAAAAACTATTCCAAGGAGTTCTGCTGCCTGTAAGCCAGTAAAGTGCACACCATGATAAAATTAAAATAGATATAGCCAAATAGCCTTTTACCTTATTCATAGAAACATAATCGTCCAATCATAAATTTTCCGCAGAAACCCAAAATAAAGGCCCTGCTCACTAAGCAAATATAAAATTTTGCTGCTTACTATTATCAGCGTAAACAAAAATAATCCCCAACAGCAAACTTGCTCACGCAGCAACCACTCTTCCTTTTGCTTGTTGGCAGATGCTAAAAAGAAACCGCGGCTGACCACCGAAAGAGCCAAAGTTTGGGCACGCCGTAAGCAGCGAGCTAAAAGCGGTTTAATAATGTAAGGCAGGTGTCTGACAATAGCCGTTCTTCCGTTTTTACTATCACTACGAAGCTGCAACGCAATTATTACTTCACCTGTTTCTGCTGCTAAAACAGGTAAAAACCTAATCGCCGTTACCAACATAAAAGCAAGCTGCGGAGATAAACGCCATGCCAGTAAAGCCTGTAAAAGCTGCCGCGGATCACTGCTCCAACAAACCAAAAGTCCTAAAGCCAGCATTCCCGCTGCCCTTAATCCTTGCACAGCACCATAAATAATACCTTCACGGTAAACATAAAGTCCGCCTGTCAAGCTACCTAAAAAACCGTAATCAGAAGCAATAATTGTAAATAAAGGTGTTCTCGGAGTCTGTGCGAAAAATAAGGCCTGACTAAACATCGAGCCCCACAATCCCAAAAGCAGCAAAACAGCCAGTACTTTCCATTTATAAATAGATGTGCCTGCTAAAACATGTAACAGCAAGGTTAAGGTAAATAAATAAAATAGCGTCCGCGGATTATCCACAGTAATCATCAAAATTGCGAAAAAAAATATAAAAAGCAATTTAGTACGCCCATTGAGTTTTTTTAACCAATCCTTACCGTCAGCGCCCTCCCATAGCTGTCGCATGGACATAACGCTGCACCTCCTTTACAGTAACACACGGCGGTATATTCAGCTGTGAACAAATTGGCAATAAGGGTGATGGCGTAAGGCCACCTGCCTTGAGCAAAGCTTCGTTACTCAAAACAAAATTAGTTGCTTGATCAATCAAAACCTTACCCTGTCGCAGCACAATAACCCGCTCTGTCACCTCTGCTGCTAATTCCACATCATGAGTACAAATTAATACACTGCCTCCGGCATTTTTATAATCCAGCAAAAGCTGTTTAATTTCACTCAGACTTTGCTCGTCCTGTCCTGTAGTTGGTTCGTCCAAAAGCAGCAACGCCGGTTTTTTAGCCAACATAGCTCCCAAAACCACACGCAGTCTTTGTCCTTTACTTAACGCCAAAGGAAAATCCTCTTGATAGCTTTCTAAATTAAGCTTTTTTAACAGCAATTTCAGTTCATCAGCCGTAATAACACTGTTTTGCCAACACAACTCTTCTCTTACTGTATCAGCTAATAGCATAAGGTCGGCTTCCTGACGTAAATAACCAATTTTCCCAAGTGCTTCTTTGATATTCAAAGTATCTAAAAATATTTTACCATTTTCTGTACTCGTTAAGCCGCCTAAAAGATTCATGAGCGTGCTTTTTCCTGCGCCGTTAAAGCCCATAAGTCCCACTATTTCACCCGGATGTACTTCAAAGCTTATATCTTTTAAGGTCGCTTTCGTATTTGTCGGATATGTAAAAGAAACATGCTCAACCTTTAATAAAGGCGCTTTTTTCTGCTGCGCAGGATGCTCCTTTTTTATCTTAGAAAGCAGCACACATTTTTCTTTAATCATACCAACAACATCTATGCTATCAATAGTTAAACGCGGCAAAGCTAATGCTCTGCAAAGCTTGATGCTTTGAGGTTCACGCACACCCACATCCTGCTTGTCGGTCAAAATATACCAAGCATTTGCCATAGAGCCGTCATAAATTATTTCTCCTTCGCGCATAACAGCCAAACGAGAAAAAAACTTACACAGTTCATTTACCCGATGCTCTATCATCAAAATTGCTATTCCTTCTTGCTTATTTAAACGCACTAAAAGCTGCAAAAAGCTTTGCACTCCTTGGGGATTCATTTGACTAACAGGCTCGTCTAAAATCAATAATCTGGGCTTGGTAATCAAAATTGACGCCAAAGCCAAACGCTGCCTTTGCCCGCCGCTAAGCTTATGAATGCTGTAATCTTCAAAACCGGCTAACCCTACCAAAGCCATAGTTTCTCGTACTTGCTGCCGTATAAATTCCGGAGCTTTGCCTTGATTTTCCAAAGCAAAACCAACTTCGTCAGCAGCAGTCATAGCAAAAAGCTGGTCATCCGGCGACTGATACACCGTACCTACCAAACAGCCAATTTGATCGGCCGCCCAATGAGTAACATCTTCTCCGTTAAGAAAAATTTGTCCTTTGATTTCGCCAAAGCCATCGCTGCCCAATAAACCACTAATTGCTTTAATCAAAGTGGATTTACCGCAGCCGCTACGTCCTGCCAAAAGCAGCATTTCACCGTCAGCCAGATGCAGATTTATGTTTCGCAAAGTAAAAGTATTTCTGCTTTGATAACGATAGCATAGATTTTTAATTTCCAGCATTGCTATTCCCCCATTACCTGCTGCAGTTTACTGCCTGTTTTAAAACCTATCCAAGCTCCAATACTACTGTAAAGCAAACTATTAACCAGCATATACAAAGCCATATACCAATCAGCATAATACAAGCGATAAAAAAACATCATTTGCTCCAGATTAATAAATGTTACTACTGCGTCTGCCACACCTAAAAGCAACGATATCAACAACATATACCGTCTATCTAATGCTTTAACTTTATAAAAACCGCTAATATACAAAACAAATTCTAAAATCACTGCCGAAACGCAGGTGCTCAAAAGGCCTAACGGAGTAAAGTGCCCAAACATTAGCCCTGCAAGCATATACTTTACAAAAAACATTAAGGTCAACACACAAGGATACCGGAAAAGCACCAGTAAGGAAACTATCAATAAATATTGCAGTACGCCGCTCAAAACTCCCGTCACTAAACCACTGAAAGGTCCTAAAAAAACATGCAATATATCTCCAAATAAAGTTGTTGGCAGTGTAATGCCGCCAAAAGCTAAGGCTGCAAACAAAGCAATGGTAATTGCTCCCTTAGCGCCAACTTGATTGATACACATTGGCAAACGATAGCTAAAAACTAAAATGATTAGCAAACATAAAAAAGAAAGACCCACTGCCACTAAGCCTATATTGTGTTTTTTAGCGATAGTCAGCGGGATTTCCTGTATTTTTTCCTGTCCATTGCCGCTGACAGTAACACGCAAATTATAATCGCCTTCTAAAACTGTAAAATAATCAACATATAAAGGCAAAATAAAGGTTTGATTTTTTTGCCCGTCCAAAGAAATTAAGGCAGTCGTTTCCCCTGCATTACCGGTTTCTCCTGCCCAACCATGTCCTTCTTCATCATTAATTTTTCCGGCAGTCATCAAACCCGGCACTAATTCACCCGTTACCTTGTTAATCAATTCTGCCTTAAATTTTAAGATACGCACATCTTTTTGTGGATTACGCATTTCCAGCAGTAAAAAGGTAGCCGGATGATTAAATACAGCGAACCAATTGGTAGCGCCATCGCCTGTCATACGATTGCGAAATCCTTCTAATAACGTATCTCTTACATAAATAACACCGTCCGCGGCGCGGTCGTCTCTATTACCTTGGTTGTCCACCGGCAGATTAACGCTTTGAATATACCAGTTAAACTTTGTTTTATCAATCGCTTGCTGCTTAACTGTTTCCTTCTGCACAACTGCTTGGGGTTCATACTCAAAAGAAAGCTGCTTGTTTAGCTGCCAATTGTTTCCCTGCACTTGAATTAAAAGCTTTTTGGTACCCGCCTGCGCTTGTTCATTAGGTTTTATATATAACAAGTTAAATGTTTGTCCGTAATCCGCAGGCAGCTGCCAACGAGTTACAGCCAAATTTTGCCCATCAACCAGCTGCTGCTGCCATTTTTCGTTAGGAAGCACTGTAAACCCCTGCGGCAAAACCACCTTAATAGCCACATTTTCAGCATGCGGATTATCAAAGCTGACAATATTAAGATAGAGAGGCATAGTACTGCCTCCCTCTATTTTATGCAAATCTTTCTTATTTAAATTATATGGATATATTGCCTCTAAGGTTGCCCCGGCCATGGCTACAGCCATTTGACAAAACAAAACAAGCAATATAAATATAGTTTTTCCCATCATTATATCACTAAACACAGCAAATTTTTTTTAGTAATGCTGCTTCTCTTTCTTTTACTTTATTAGAAATACGCGTACTAATTTCTAAATTATTATTTTGCGGATTATGTGTAACAACCACGTCGGCATTATAGGCTAGACTTAAAAGTTCTTCTGTTAGCACAGCATCCGGCGTGCCGTCAGCTAAAAGCCTGCCTTCACCTAAAAGTAATATACGACTACAATATTGCGCGGCCAAATTAAGCTCATGCACTACCATCAACACTGTTTTTCCCATAACGGCAAGCTGCTTGGCAAAGCGAAAAATTTCTTCTTGGTAAACCATATCAAGTCCCGTAGTAGGCTCGTCTAAAAATAAAATGGGAGTTTGCTGTGCCAAAACTTTAGCTAATAAAATGCGTTGTTTTTGTCCGCCGCTTATTTCACTAATGCGTTTATCTGCCAAATCATCTGTTCCCGTATAAGCCATGCAATCTAAAGCTAAGCGTTTATCATTTTCACTTTCGCGCTGCCACCATTTCATATATGGATAACGTCCTGCCATAACAATATCCTGACAAGTATAGCCAAAGCCAACCTCTACGTGCTGCTGCAAATAGGCAACTTGCATTGCCAACTCTTTTTCCGTGTATTTTTCTAAATTTTTGCTAAAGTAATAAATCTCTCCGTCCTGCTTTGGCAAAAGTCCGCGAATAGTTTTTAAAATTGTACTTTTACCTGCGCCATTACAGCCGATAATGCCAACTATTTCTCCTTGGCATATAGAAAAGCTGGCATTTTTTATTACACAGCGCGTCCCATAACCTACAGATAGATTTTTTACTTCAAGAAGCGCTTCGCTCATAGAAATTTCTCCACTTCTAAAATTATTGCATGCAAGCATCGCGAGGCAAACCTAATTGCTCGCAAACATCTCCCCATTTAAGCTGGCGTGTTTTCATAGCCAAAATTTGTTCTACAGAGAGGTCGCAATGTTTGGCAATCATCATAGCTCGCTTTACAGGATGAGAACCGTAACCAAGCTTCATATATTTCATAGTCAGTTTTTTATCCAAACCAAAAAGGCGTTCTAATCGTTCTGCTTTATAATCTAATTCTCTTTGAGCAAATTTTTCCGGCGTTAAGCCTAACAAATATTTCACTCTAATCCAGCCATATTTTTCCCGCAGCTGCGCTACCTCCTGCAAAGGTTTCTTAGCTGCATAGGCATGTAAACAGATATTTTTAAGCTCCATATAACTAATACCGCTATCCAAATATTTGCTTAGCTCTATCTTATCATATTGAAAACCATTATACAAATTAGTTAAAGCCTTTTCCTTATCCATAGGCTTACGCGCCGCGCTGGCAGAACCGCCACCAATAACGAATATACCACAAAGCATTAAACAAATAAGTATCATTGTTTTTTTCATTATCTTACACTTCCGTTATAAAAAAGTATTATATACACACTAGGTGTTATTTTCTAAATAAAGATGGCGGCGGCGCGCAGAGCGCCGCCAAAAAGTAATGTAATAGGGAATTTATAAAAAAATGCAATGGCCAAACCTTAAAATGAATATTTATAACCAACCATGAAGGTAAACGGTGTTACATAATATTCGCTAGAGGAAGATTTATAGGAAATATCTTTTCTATCCAAAATGTTATTCAAGCTTACAAAGAAACTATTATTCGAATCAGCCGCATAATCAGCATTAAGATTCATCATAAGATATGGTTTAAAATCTTCATCTTCCACATGACGACCAGCGACATAGCTGCTGCTCAAAGCAGACCTCCATTTATCCATACGATAGGTTATGGATGCTTTAAAATCAAAGCGAGAAAAATCTTGTTTCCAGCCGCTGCTTACACCGCTGGCATCGACAGATTCTACCTGCGGATTACCATAGGAAGCATTAACACTATAACCAAAGCCTTTAGGAACAGCATACGTGTATTCTGCTTCAATACCGGTGTTGCGAATATTTTCATTTTTATAAGTAAATTCATTTGTTTTAGAGCTTAATGTAGCAGTAATATTGTCATCGATTTTATAATGGAATAAAGCTACTTTTAAATTACGATTATCGTCAATAGTTTTTTTCCAACCCATTTCATAGTGCATGCCCTTTTGCGACTTTAAATTGTCAGCACTGTTACCATTTTTATCTGTTTTATAAATTTGATATAATGCCGGCATTTTAAAAGATTGACCAACACTAGCATACAAGCTTTCATTATCGTTCAATTTATGAATAAATTGTGCTTGGCCGCTAAAGTTACTAAAATTGACATCATTAGGTGCTCCATTAGTCCACGTTTCACGCGCTGCTAAAATCACACTATTTTTATCACTTAACTTTTTATCGTATTGAGCATAAACAGAGTAGTTGTTGCGACTTTGACTTCCTGTAGATTCTATTACGACATCGCCCTTAGGTTTATTATTGCTATACTTTTGATCTCTAGAATCTAATTCATAATTTTCACTTTGGTAAGTAGCACCAAACAGGAAAGTATCATCATTAATATGCCAAAGCTTTTGCGCGTCGAGTCCATAATTATAAGATTTTTCATCTTCCCAACTGTAAAACCTTCCATCTAATAAGTTTGAACTCTTTTCACGCTGTCTATCAATATAATAAGCAGTTGTTTTCCAACCATTTTCATCATTATATGTAAGCTGAATATCATTACGCTTAATTTTTTGATTAGCATCATTAGCGGGCGTATCGCCCATTTTAGAAATCTTTCCCTGAGTAGCTATATAGTCATAATTAGATTCATTATGAGAAGCAGATAAGCTTAATCTATCATTAAATTTATAGCTTAAATCAAAGTTATTGTTTTCCGGTCCTTCCCAATTCTTACCATCATTAGTCACATTGTTAATAGTTCCCCATTTAGAATATTTATAGCCAAAACCAAAATTACCTGCTTGGAAGCTACCACTATATTGCTGTTGCCCACGGTTGCCTATGCCAGCCTTGATATAATTCGCTCTCGTTTTTTTAGTAATAATATTAATAACACCGCCGGTTGCATCGCTACCATACATTACTGCACCGCCGCCGCGAATTATTTCAACACGTTCTATATTTTCTATAGGAAAATCGTTCAAATCATATGTACCGCGAATGTTAATGGGCACTCCATTTACTAAAACCAAAGTGCCGTTACCATTACCACGAATAATAATTTTACTTGTCATATTACCCATTGAAGAACCACTGGGACCATACTGCTGAATTTCCATACCAGCTACGTATTGCAAAGCTTCATATAAATTAGTTGCACCTGTTGCTTCCAGCTTACTCTGGTCGAAAATTTCTGTAGAAGCAGCAATATCTACATCTTTCTTCTCATAACGCTGAGCCGTAACTACCATCGTATCTAGGCTAAACTCTCCAACATTTTCTTCAGCAAATGCGGTTGCGCCCCCCCACATTACAGAGCCGGTAATGAGAACGGTCATTAACAAACTTTTTGTAACTTTTACGTCCATTCAAGTCACTCCTTTGAAATGATAAAAAATTTATTTATTGTAACGCTTTCTCATA
>Ga0129317_1000160_pt1 | contig 86374 bp, 83 predicted proteins | sample Cm1ome_FD_94430 | JGI IMG/M metagenome (GOLD analysis project Ga0129317, IMG submission 94430) | Eastern black-and-white colobus group fecal microbial communities from Wisconsin, USA - Cm1105 metagenome | ecosystem: Host-associated > Mammals > Digestive system > Large intestine > Fecal | place...
CTATAGATATTTTCAAAACCTAAGAAAAAGAATACTTCTACATCTTGGTTTTAGATTTGACATTATATAAACAAAGGAAGTAACTTATTCAGTTACTTCCCCTCCACTCTTGACACAGAGCCGAAAAAGGTTTCAAGACGAAACCCTTTATTCATAATCACATGTATATCCACGCATATCCAATTCTAATTTTTCAACTTGCCAACCATCAAGTAATTTACCAAGTTCCTCTTTAATACGAACGACACCTTTTGTATCTTCCGCTTTAATCACTGCCATAATTGTTGGTCCAGCACCAGATAAATAACATCCTAATACACGTTCATCTTTTTCAAGCAATGTCATAATCTCATCAAAACCTTCAATCAATTGACCACGATAAGGTTGATGTAAACGATCTTTAAAACCTAATTTCAAACCATCATCATAACCATTAATTAATGAAGCAACCATCAATGCTAAATGTGAAACATTTGCAATTGCATCTGCTCTTTGAAGTTGTTGTGGTAAAACCGCACGAGATTTTTCAGTTGATAATGTAAATGGTGGAATTAAAGCCACAAAACGATAATCATGTTTCACAGGAATATTCAATGTTGTGACACCATCACTCATCACTGATACAGTTAATCCTCCAAAGATTGCTGGAGCAACGTTATCTGGATGTCCTTCTATTTTTGTTGCAAGTTCTAAGATTTCTTGGCGTTCATTGTAACGATCCATGAAAGCATATGCTCCAACAATTCCCGCAACAATACAAGTTGAACTACTTCCTAAACCTCTAGTATAAGGGACATCTCCACTACATTCAATACGTACTCCATTAAATGTCAATCCACAAGCCTTTGCCCCTTCCACAAATGCTTGATATGTCATATTATCTTGGTTACAAAATTGTTCAGGACAACCAGTAATTTCTAAACCTTCATCCAACAATTCAAACACAAAAGTATTATAAAGAGTTACTGCCAATCCAGCTACATCAAACCCTGGTCCTAAGTTTGCACTTGTCGCAGGCACTTTTACTTTAACCTTCATAAGATAACTCCCTAACTTGTTCAGCAATAAAATCAATAATTTCTGTCTTATCAATCACTTTTTTATGAAGAACTTCTCTATCTTGAATTCCTTGTAATGGTTTAGAAACCATGACATTTGTTTTATTAAAGATAGCTTCAATTGCTTCATATTCATCTAATTCTTCACCTGTTAATGCTTCATAAACAGATTTTGGGAATTTATATGGAGAAGCAGTTGATAATAAAATATTCTTTGTTTCATCATTTGTTTCTTTTTGATATTGTTTATAAACACCATAACCAATAGCCGTATGTGTATCTAATAAATATCCTGTTTCTTCATAACATGTTCCTATTGTTTTTAAAATATCTGCTTCATTTAACCATCCTGCTGTAAAGTTATTTTTGACTTTATCAAAAATATCTTGATCAACTTCATAAACACCAGTTTTATTTAATTCTTCCATATACGCTTTTACTTTTGAAGCATCTTGACATAAGAAATAAACCAATCTTTCTAAGTTACTTGATACTAAAATATCCATTGCAGGTGCATTTGTTTTATAAAATTCTCTATTGGCATCATATTTTCCAGTATTAAAGAAATCTGTTAAAATATTATTCTTATTAGAAGCAACAATAAAACGTTTCACTGGCAATCCCATTTTTTTAGCAATATAACCTGCTAAACAATTTCCAAAGTTTCCACTTGGAATTGTAAAATTCACTTCATCACCTAATTCAATTTCTTTATTATTAACTAAAGTTATATAAGAATAGAAATAATAAACAATTTGTGGAATCAATCTTCCAATATTAATAGAATTTGCTGATGAAAGGAATACATGATGTTGATCACATAATTCTTTTAACATTTCAGAATTAAATGCTTTTTTTACTGCTGTTTGTGCATCATCAAAGTTTCCTTCAATACCAATAACATCAACATTATGACCAGTTTGTGTAATCATTTGTTGTTTTTGAATTGGTGATACACCATCAATTGGATAGAAAACTTTAATGCAAGTTCCTTCAACATCTTTAAATCCTTCTAATGCCGCTTTTCCAGTATCTCCAGAAGTTGCTGCTAAAATCATAACATCTCTTTTTTCACCTTTTTGTTTTAAAGAAAAAGTCATAAAATGCGGTAATAAAGATAAAGCCATATCTTTAAAAGCAGCAGTAGGTCCTTGGAAAAGTTCTGCCACATAAACATCCCCTGTTTTTTCTACTGGCACAACGTTATCTGGAAATAATCCAGTTCCATATGCTTTATGACATAATCCTCTTATTTCTTCTTTGACATCATCTGGTGTAAAAGTAGAAATAATTTCTGTTGCTAAATCTTCATATTTTAAATTCAACATAGATTTTATATCTTTTTTATCAACATCAAAATCAGGCACTAATAATCCTCCATCAGCCCCAATTCCTTGTAAAATTGCTTCATAAAAATTCAATGGTTGTTGATTTCCTCTTGTACTGACATACATTTTTTCTTTCATATTTATGTACCCCTCTCAATTATTTGTAATATTGTATACAATTCGTGTATATAAGTCAATCATAATTCGTATAAATCACGAAATTATAGTATTGTTTTATGATTTTCATAAATTTTCTTTTAAATCTTGATATGCTTCTTTTACCCAGGTATATGACATCTTCAACAAATGATTTTGGAATTGATAATTTATAAAATCATAACATGCCTGTTCCAATGGAATTTCAAGTCTATTATCAACTATATTAATATATGGTAGTATTCCTTCTTGATTCCAAGCTTTTTTATCAGCCAGGAAAACAATATCAACCTTGTACTTGCACGCAAGTTTAATAGCCTCCTTTTCTACTTCTAAAACATGTTGATATGTTTTCAAACATTGATGACTTCAATACACATTTTTCATTTTATTCTTATCTAACACACCTTTATTTTATAATGAATGGTTCATTTTCACAAGAAAAAACACTGATGTGTTGAGGTTCTTTTTGACTTGTTATTGTCTTTATACTATAATGGGGCTATGTTTTAACAGAGGGGGAATCATTATGAGCAAGATTATTATTCCAGAAAACTATCATCCTCATTTAAACTTAATTGAAACTGAAGTTGCAATTAAGATGATTAAGGATACGTTTGAAAGAAGATTAGCAGAACAACTTCGTTTGACTCGTGTTTCTGCACCATTATTTTTATTAAAGAATACTGGTTTAAATGACAATTTAAATGGTATTGAAATGCCTGTTTCTTTTACTTCTTTTGAATTAAATAATGACAATGAAATTGAAATCATTCATTCTTTAGCAAAATGGAAAAGAGATGCTTTGCATAGATATAACTTTGAATTACACACTGGTTTATATACAGATATGAACGCTATTAGAAAAGATGAAGAATTAGATAACATTCATTCTATGTATGTTGACCAATGGGATTGGGAACTTGTAATTGAAAAAGAAAATCGTACTTTAGATTATTTTAAAGCAACTGTTTCTAAGATTTATCATGCTTTATTAGATGTAGAATTCCAAATGATTAGACACTATCCACAATTAGGAGAGTCTATTTTACCTGAAGAAATCTTCTTTATCACTTCTCAAGAGTTAGAAGATTTATATCCTGCATTAACAGCAAAACAAAGAGAAAGAGAAATCACTCGTGCTAAAAAAGCTGTTTGTATTTTACAAATCGGGGATATTTTAAATTCTGGTGAAAAACATGATGGACGTGCTCCAGATTATGATGATTGGAAATTAAATGGAGATATTCTTGTCTACAACACTCAACTCGATGATGCATTAGAAATATCAAGCATGGGTATTCGTGTAGATAGCGAAACTCTAAAATCTCAATTAGATAAATGCAATGCTAATGAAAGATTAGAACTTCCTTATCATCAAAATATCATCAACAATGTCTTACCATTAAGTATTGGTGGCGGAATTGGACAAAGTCGTTTATGTATGTTCTTTTTAAGAAAAGCACACATCGGAGAAGTACAAGCATCTTTATGGGATGATGATACAATCAAGACTTGCGAAGAAAACAATATTCATCTTTTATAAAAAGAAACTTCAAATCAACGAAGTTTCTTTTTTTTATTCTAAAGCACCTTTAATTTTTTGTTTTGTTATAAAACGAGTTTGTTTATTAGCCAAAGCTTGTATACGACCTTTCAATAAAATCTTTCGTCCTTGTTGACTCCTTGTATACACAACTTGATATTTACCAATAAATGGTTTCATATATTGAGCAAATAAATAAGCATCTTCTTTACGTTTTGCAAATTCCTCTGGAACAACAAAATAACCATCATCTTTATTCTTTCTTCTCGGATTATATAAAATATATCTTTGATTATCTATAGGATCAAAGAATTCATTAACACATTTAGCAAACAAAGTCTTATCATGACCTGTTCCTCCTAATAAATAAATCGCATAAACCAACTCATTTGTTTCTACCTCTATACGACTATTGTATGATTCTAACATATGATTTGCTAATATTGCTTTATATATACCTTCACCAAATAATCTTAAACGAGAAAGTGGACTTTTATAAGTCACAATCTTTTTTATTGATAAAGCAATATGAACAACAAATGAAAAAATAATCAAAGACATATAGAAAATAACAATTGTATTTCTAAGTTCAAACATAATTCCAATAATCACACCTAAAATACCTGCTATAACCATACAAATTGAATATATAATCGCATGCCATATAGCATCAAATAAAATGACACATGTTATACTCTTTTCTTCCATTTCACTTTCTTCTACAACTTCTATTTTTTCATACACAGCTAATGAACGATCCCATCTTGCTTTCAATAAAGAACGATCTTTTGATAACTCAAACATCTTTTGATTTGTTTTTTTAATATTTCTTTGATCAAGAGGAAAACAAATAGCACTTAATCTGTCCACACCATTTTCAATATAATCCTTTTCATAATGCAATCCTAAAAAATGTTCCATTCTACGTTTCAATGTTTCATAATCAAGACTTGTATCCTTATAACCAGCATTCTTTTCCATACATACAAGATGCCAAATATGACTTGTTTTATGTGGATCTTTAACAAATGTTCGAATTGCTCTTCCACGCATTTGATTACTTAACATAAAAGAACCTACAAAACTAGCAAGAATCAATGTATTAATACAAGGTGAATCCCATCCTTCTCCAAGTAAAGACTTTGTTCCTATCAATACCTGAATATCTTCATCTTGAAACAATTGACTAACCGCTTTGACAATTTGATGTTGCTTTCCTATCATTTTCACTTTAACGTAATCATCTATTTGTCCTAATCGTTCAAAACAGATATCTTCTTCTATAAGATTGCTTAAACGTTCTTTTAAATCGGCAGGAATAATAACCATACTTCCACAAAGTACACCAAAACGAATATCTTGTTGTTGGTTTTCATTTTCTCTACGTAACATTTCAAAGAAAGGAATGACACCTAAATTATGAACATCCATTTCTAAATTGCCAACTGCTTTCTCATATTCTTTTTTTATATAATCTGTAAGAATCAATAACTTTAAATCTTTTTTTAAACATTGATATTCGTGAAAAACAATGTCTTTAATGCTATCACATTTTCCTTTAGACTTTACAAGCATTTTTTCAAAAGCTTTATCTATTTGTAAAGAAACCTCGTTTTTTTCAATCATACCTTGTGATTTTAAACGTCTTATAAGTGCTTCTCGATAATCAGGAGTCACTTGATAACGTTCACAATCATCAAACAAAAATCCCTGTAATAATATTTCCATCCATTTTATAGACATTTTCTCTAATGTCTTCACATTCAAAACATCAAGATAACTTTGTGGATAGGAATGCTTTTTTTCTTCTAAGAAAATAAGCAATGAAGATAAATATGATGGTTTTTCTAAAGCTTGATCCATATCAATTTGATGCAAATAAACATGTGTACAAATGGCTTGCTCAAATTCTTTATCATTCATAAGTTCATCAAAACACGCTTTGACTTTTATTCTAAAATCCTTTATGACTTTCATTTCTTCTTTGGTTGGATAATTAAAATACACATAATCTTGATGTGGACATAAGCTTCCTTCTTTCACTAACTCTGGGACAGTAATTTCTTCATCAATATCACCACATATACCAATGTAACGATTCCATAAGCTTAAAGAGGAATCATAAGGTGGCGTTGCTGTTAAAGAAATTGTAAAAGAAAGTTTTCTTTGTTTCACTAAAGTTTCCAATGCTTTCCACCATTCATTTCTTAAATGATGGCATTCATCCAAACACAAAGTTTGAATATTGGCATTTTCTAACGCTTCAAAAAAATCAAAATCCTGATAATCTATTTCCTCTTGCTTTTCTAATATCTTTTCTTCGTGTTCTTCAATTAAAACCCCTTTTTCTTTCTTCATAGCACTATGAATAGACTGATAAGTCACCACCGTTATCATTTTCATATTCTTTAAATCCTGTGAAAGATATTCTTCACTATTATACCCATCGCATAAAAACGCTGATTTTATTCTTTCAATCCATTGTTCTCTAATTGTAATTGTTGGAGCCAAAACCAATGCTGGCTGATTTAATCTTTTTATCAACTCAATTCCTAAAGTGGTCTTACCAGAACCTGGTGCTGCTACAATATGGATTTTTTTATCTTGAGAATAATCTTGAAAACGATCTAAAACTCTTTGTTGATAACTTCTCCATACACCTTTAAACTCTAAAACATTTTCAAAATCCATATCATCATCCCCTTTTCTTATATTTTACATGACTTACTTTAAAAAAAGAAGATGATTTAAACAAAACAAATATTTTCATAATATATACGTCATTTCACTCTTTTTTCACTTTTCATTGTTATTATTATTTTAGGAGGAGAGATTTATGAAAGAAAACAATAAAAAATTGGTTTATATTATTGGATTTATTCCAGCATTTATTTTCACATTTTTAACGATTGTTGTTGTCATGTATAGAGCTTTATCTATAGGATATATGTTTCCTATCATGGCTGTTCTTAATTTTCTTATACCTTATTGTTTATCTAAAGATAAATACAAAATCATCGGCTTTATTCTTACTGGTGTGATTTCTCTTATTTATTTTATTTTTGCGAGTTTACCACAACAGATGATACCAAATTCAACAGCATTGTGGGGTATTTTTCATCTTGTTTTTTATTCACTTTATTATTATTTTCTTAAAAAATCGTAACATATCTTTTTATTGTTTATAATCATTTTAGTTATGATATAATATGAACAGTTGGAGGTATATTATGAAAGATGGATATATAAGAGTTGGTTGTGCTAGTTTTGATGTTAAACTTGCACAAGTCGAATACAACGCAAAACAAATCATAGAATATATGGATAAAGCAAATCAATTACATATTCAAGTTGTTGTTTTTCCTGAATTATGTTTAACTGGTTATACTATTGAAGATTTGTTTTATCAAAAACGTGTATTAAATGAAGTTTATAAACAAATTGAAATCATTAAAGAAGCAACACTTGATAAAAATATGATTGTTGTTTTAGGAGCACCACTTGTTCATATGAACAAACTTTATAATTGTGGTATTGTTATCAATCGTGGTGATATTTTAGGAGTTGTTCCTAAAACATATATTCCTAATTATCATGAATTTTATGAAGGGCGTCATTTTACAAAAGCACCTCATAAAACAATGGACATTAAAATTAATCAAGATTATTATCCGTTTGGAACTGATTTGATTTTTGAAGCGGTTGATCAAGATCATTTAAAAATTGGTGTTGAAATTTGTGAAGATTTATGGGCACCTTTGCCACCAAGCACAAAACATTGTTTAAATGGTGCAACTTTGATTGTGAATCCTTCAGCTAGTAATGATTTAACAACAAAGTCTGATTATCGTCGTTTATTATTATCATCTCATAGTGCTAGATTGGTATGTGGCTATGCATATTGTAATGCTGGTCTTGGTGAATCGACTACTGATGTTGTTTTTAGTAATCATCATATTATTTGTGAAAATGGTACTCTTTTAGAAGAATCTATTCAATATGAAGAAGGCTTAATTTATAGTGATATGGATTTAGATAAGTTAGCTAGTGAACGTTTAGAAATGTCTACTTATGAAAATGGTACTGATGATTATACTTATATTCCTTTCGTTTTAGAAAATGAAACTCTTGAATTAGAAAGATATTATGATCCTCACCCTTTTGTTCCAAGTGATAAAACAAAACGTGCAGTTCGTTGTAAAGAAGTTTTTGACATTCAAATTCATGGTTTAATCCAAAGATTAAAAGCTGCACATATTAAAAAAGTTGTGATTGGGATATCTGGTGGTTTAGATTCTACATTAGCTCTATTAGTCGCAAGTATGGCTTATCAAAAATTAGGCTATCCTTCTACAGACATCATTGCTGTAACAATGCCTTGTTTTGGAACGACATCACGTACAAAAAATAATGCTTTAAAAATGATGGAAGAATTAAAAGTGACTTCTTTAACTGTTGATATTGGTGATGCTGTTATGCAACATTTTAAAGACATTAATCACAATCCTGATATTCATGATGTGACTTATGAAAATAGTCAAGCTAGAGAAAGAACACAAGTCTTAATGGATATTGCCAATCAAGAAGGTGGCATTGTGATTGGAACTGGAGACTTATCAGAAGTTGCATTGGGATGGTCAACTTATAATGGTGATCATATGAGTATGTACGCAGTTAATGTTTCTGTTCCTAAGACACTTGTTAGATATTTGGTTGATTACGTTTCAACTTTATATAAAGGTCAACCACTAGAAGCCACTTTACAAGATATTCTTGATACACCTGTTTCACCGGAACTATTACCTGCTAAAGATAATGAAATCGTCCAAAAAACAGAAGATATCGTTGGTCCATATGAATTACATGACTTCTTCTTATATCATCATGCAAGATTCCACTATGAACCTTCAAAACTTTATCGTATAGCTTGTCTTACTTTCCAGGAAAAATATGACAATCAAACAATTAAGAAATGGCTTGCTTTATTCTATCGTCGTTTCTTCACTCAACAATTCAAACGTTCTTGTATCCCTGACGGACCTAAAGTTGGTAGTGTTGCTTTAAGTCCACGTGGTGATTTAAGAATGCCTAGCGATGCTGATGTATCGGCATGGTTAAAAGAGTGCGAAAATTTAAAATAACTCTTGTTTTCTTATTGCGAATATGTTATTCTTTGTTTGGATATGCATAAATCGAACGAAATGAAACAGTGAAAAGCCAGAAGAGTACGAGTCTTCTGGCTTTTCTGTGCTTTTTTAATGAGATATCTTATCAAGCCACTTGTAGATATAATACAAGACTATACCTGCTGCGATAGACATCCAAAAAGATGTGCATAAATCGTACACCATGTTACATCACCTCCTTTGCAATAAGAGAAATGATGTATTCATATTCTAACATGAAACCTAGTCTTAAAAGTCCCAAGTTTTTCTCATAGACATTTATCTAACATAAATAAAGATTTTTAATTCCCATAAATTAATGTATAATAAAAAAGAGGTGATTATCATGCGTATTATTAAAGGATTAGACTATTATCATAAACTAGAAACTATGATTGACGAGTGTATAGAAAAAGCACAAAAGTCTCCTTTTGAAGACTTTATTTTTATTGTTGAAGATAAAGAAATGGTCGAACAACTCTTTTTACAACGTATTCCTTATCTTATCAACATTGAAATTATGACATGGTCTACTTTTTTACAATCTTTAAAAATTCAATATCATTATACAAAACACCATGTTATATCACACACTGAACTAACATACTATTTATATCAAATTTTAGATACTCATTCTTTTGAATGTTTTCATACTGACAATCCTTATCCACTTATTGAAAAACTACTTCCATTAATCAAAGACATGAATCTTTCTCATACCCTTTTTTTAGCAAGTGATTTTCAAAACAGCCCTAAGCTTGTTGATTTCATCAACATATACCAACTACTCATAGAAAAATGTGATGAATATACACATTTGAATCAAGAAGATCTATTTCAACAATGTGATTTTAAAAGCAACCAATCAAAACACATTTATATCGAAGGTGATCATTTATATCAAGCAACACGTCAAAATATAATAAAACGCTTATCTTCATATAACGATATAACAGTTTTATATACATACAATGAAGATGACCGTCTTTGTAACTTACCTTATACACATTTTTGTACTGATGCCCAAGACTTTATCTCTACAACTCACTTAACAGAAAATATTTTCTTACAATCACCTAAGAAAGATTTAGAAAATCAAAACTTATACACTTTTACTGCTGCAACTTTGCATTATGAAATCAAAAGAGTGATCTATACAATTTTACAAATGATTGTTGATCAAAACTTACGTTATCAAGATTTTGCGATTGTTTATCCTGATTCAACATACGTTGATATCTTATTAAAAACATTAAACGAAAAAAATATTCCTCACAATCTTCCACAAACAAGTCAAGGAATATACGATTATAGTTATCAATATTTATTAGAACAAATACAAAACATAAAAGCTGCACCTATTTATCAAATCATTGAACAACTTGATAAAGAACATTTAGATAAAGATTATCAAGATTATTTAGAATCATTATCTTCTTTTGATATGGTTATGGATTCTTTTCAATTTAAAGCTTTCTTTGAAGCAACTTGTCATATCAATCATAGTGAAAAATTAAATAATCAAGATCAAATCAAGATATGCACTATCGAACAATTAAAACTTGCTAAAGCAAGACATATTTTCTTTCTAGGATTAAATGAAACAATATTGCCACACTTCTTTAAAGATACAAACATGTTATTAAATGAAGATATCTTATTGTTGCGTCAAAAAGGAATCTCAACCCCATTAACAACACTTGAACAATCAGGTTTACATTATAATGATATATTAAAAGCTTTATCTCAACCATATTTAAGTATGACTTTTTCATATCCTACATCCACTTTATCTGGAGAAACACGATTAGAATCATCTTTATACAAACAATTAACACATATGTATAACTTAAAACCATTACCTGTTAATCACTATCTTTCACTTGATGATTATTATTTAAATGGTGGTATGATTGATGAAAAGAATACCGTTAATCACAATATCCATGACTATATATCTACAAAAAATCAACCTTCCACAATTCATCATCAAATTATTGAAAAGTTATACAGTCCTACATTATCAGTTAGTCAGATTGAAACTTACAACAAATGTCCTTTCCAATATTTTATTCAATATGGTTTAGGTATTTATGCCCTTAAAGAAGATAAGCTAATGCCTAATGAATTAGGAAGTTTAGTTCATTATGTTTTATCTGTTAATTTAACTGATGATAAAGATATTCAAACATTAGTTACACAATATATAGAAAAAGATGAGACTCTATTAAAGAAAATTCATTCATCTAAACTCAACCAATACTTTATTAAACAATTAATTATAGATTTAAAACTAACATTAACTGTATTAAAAGAATTTTTAAACATTTCTTCTTTAACAGTTCATTCTCAAGAAGAAAAGATTGAAGATATCATTCAAGGAATGAAGTTTAAAGGTTTTGTTGATCGTATTGATATATATCAAAACTATATTTCTATCATTGATTATAAATCAAGTGCAAAAGATATTGATTTAAATCTTGCTATGCAAGGATTTAATATACAAATGTTATTGTATTTAAAAATGGTTACACAAAAATATAATAAGGATGCTGGTTCTGTTTTATATTTTAATACCAAAAGAAGAATATTATCTTCAACAGAAATAATAAGTGAAATAATTGATAAAGATGAACTTATGTCTATGTATAAGTATGGTGGTTATATTATTGATGATGAACAACATCAAATGATTAATGCTTTAGATCCTTTAATGGAAAGAAAATCAAATATCATTAATGTGACATATTTAAAATCAAAAGATACATACAAAGGACATTTACTTACAAACAATCAACTAGAATTATTATTAGAAGAAATAGAAAAACATGTATATAAGCTTTATCAACAAATGATGGAAGGACATATTGCAATAGATCCTAAGGGTAGTGATCAAAGTGCAACCCATGCTTTAGTTAATCCTTGTCGTTATTGTACTTATCGTAGTGTTTGTCATTTTGATGTTTTCTATAATGATTATCATTTGGTTGAATTTTATAATATCGATGAAAAGTTAGGAGGAGAAGACGATGCCATTTAATGAAGGACAATTAAAAGCTATTCAACAAAGAAACTCCTCTATTCTTGTTAGTGCTCCAGCCGGAAGTGGGAAAACAAAGATACTTGTTAGTCGTATTGTTGAATTATTAAAAGAGGGTTATCATATTTTTGATTTTCTTGTTTTAACTTTTACTGAAGCTGCTGGTAATGAGATGAAACAACGTTTATCAGAAGAATTAAATGAATTGGTTGTTAGTGATATTGATGAACAATTACGTACTCATCTTCAACAACAAATTCTTGATTTACCAAATGCTTATATTACAAACTTTCATGGATTTTGTAACTTATTATTAATGAAGTATGGTTATATGGTTAATGTTATGCCTGGATTTACGATTAATAGTGATCCTACATTAATCAAACAAGAAGTTTTACAAGAATGTTTAGAAACATGGATTCAAGATGAAAACATACAAGAATTTTTATCTTTATATTTTCCGGGTTATTCTTTAGATGCTTTTCAAGGTATTTTATTAAATATTGATAATTTATCACACTCTATTGATAACTTTTATCAATTTATTGATGATATTTATCAAAATAACTATGCTTCTTTATCTACATCTTTAGAAGATTGGAACTTATTTCCCTATTTAAAAAACATCTTCTATAATGAAGCTATTTTTTCTTTAAATAAACTCATTGAATTACAATACTACTGTGAAACACATAATCTTGTTGATTTCTATGAAAGACCAGATGAACAAACAGAAAAAAATCAATTATTACCAATACCATTTAACGCTCTATATGATTATATAGACGAAAGAATCAAAGCCTTTCAGTCACAACTCACATATGATACTTTTATGAGTTATATCATGACTCCTATTCCAAAAAGTTATAACATGTCTTGGAAAGAAATTGATCCTGAAATAAAAAAGACATTCACAAAAATGAAAGCCGATATTTTTTCTTCTTACAACAAATCTATATCTTCATATATTCCTGAAAATGTTGATGACTTTATCAAGAAAATGAATATCAGTTATCAAGCTATTAATATCATGTTATCAAAAGGCAATCTTTTATCTCAATTTCAAGATGCTTATCAAACAAGAAAAAAAGAGCTTAATCAATTAGATTTCTCTGATCTTGAAAAATACGCTCATCAATTACTAGAACCACAATATGGAATTGTTGATATCTTACATCATTCTTTAAAAGAAATCATGGTTGATGAATATCAAGATACAAATCAAATTCAAGAATCTCTTTTATTAAAGATTGCAAACTATCAAGAACCACATATTCCATTATTTATGGTTGGAGATATGAAACAATCCATTTATCGCTTTAGACAAGCAGATCCTCAAATCTTTTCAGATAAATACAATACTTTCTCTTTAAGTGATGAAGATTGTCAAAAAACACAAACAAGACGTATTGATTTGGTTTTTAACTATCGTTCTTCTAAAATTGTTTTAGATTCTATTAATTATATTTTTAATCAAGTTATGGATACTCATATCGGTGGTCTAGAATATTATTTAGATGATAGTGCAAGATTAAACTATGATTATGACGGCAAAGAAAATGGGCATAAAAAAGAAGCCAGAGAACGTTTCTTTAGTGAAAAGCACTTAAAAACAGAAATTCTTATTGATATTTATAATCCTGCTTCTTCTTATACCAAAGAAGAATATGAAGCCCATATGGTTGCCCAAAAGATAGTTGATTTAAAAAAGAATTTCCGTTTAAAAAACAAACCTATTTCTTATCAAGATATTGTTGTATTGATGCGTTCTACACCATCATTTCTCACATTTAAAAAAGTTTTTGATTTATATCATATTCCTAATCATATTGTTTTATCACAAGGATTAATGAGTTCTGTTGAAATTATTGATATGATGACATTTTTAAAAGCCATTATTAATCCTTATGATGATGTTGCATTATTAAGTATTTTAAGACAACCTTATTCTTTTACTCATATTAATTTAGAAACAATTGCATTATTACGTATTGATCATAAAGATATTCCTTTATTTGAATGTTTACAAAACTCTACAGATGAAACAATTATCAATTTCTTAAATGTTTATCAAGAGTTAAGAGAATATGCCTATCAACATTCTCCCTATGAATTATTATTAAAAATATATGATATCACTGATTATCCTCTATTTGTTTCTCAATTAATAAATGGTCAACAAAGAAAAGCAAATCTTGATTTATTCTTAGAAATCGTTAAACAAAATCAACAAACAACACCTTATTTAAAAGATTTAATCTATGCATTAGAAAATTCTTCTGATTATGCACCAGCACAATCTTCAAACGGTGATAATGATGTTGTTGAATTTATGACAATTCATAAATCAAAAGGATTAGAATTCCCTATCGTATTTGTATGTCATATGCATAAACAATTTAATACTCAAGACAGTAAAGAACGTTTTATGATTGATAAACATTTAGGTATTGCTTTAAAACCTAGAGTAAGAATGAATCAAGAAGATATTCAAGATGTTATTGTCGAATATGAAAATTGTTATCGTAATATGATTGCTCGTCATCAATTAGATGAATCTATTAATGAGGAGATGCGTATTTTATATGTTGCTTTAACACGTGCTTCACACAAACTTATTTTAACGGGTGTTATCAAAGATATTGATGAAGTGGTCAATCTCCAACAAAAACTATTAGTCAATGAAAGTCCTGATATATATCATCGAGAAGGTGCTCAAAAAGTCTTATTATATGATCGATTACGTAAAACAAACAATTACTTATCTTGGGTATTATCTGCTATTTTACGTCATCCACAAGTCATTGAACAATGTTTACAAATCAATGAATTAAAACCAAGAGCACAACTGTTAAAAGAATATCATTTTGAAAAACATCTCACTTTTGATTCCACAGAACATGCTATGTTTTTCCTTCAATTCACAACTGATAAAAACATTGAAGACAATATACCAAAATATCAAAAAGAAGATAAAGTTATTAATGGATCTTTACAAGCAAAATATGATAACTATATCTATCCATATGATATAGAAAAAACATCTACCATTGCTGTTACAAAATTACAAGCATTAGAAGATGATCATTATTTAAATTTAGATACGCAAGAAGATCATACTCTATTATCTGCCAGTGATAAAGGGACATTGGTTCATTTATTTATGAGTTATTTAACTTTTAAGGAAGATAACTTTGATATTTTATTAGAACAGCTTTATCAAGAGGAATTAATTAATGAACAAGGTAAAGAGGTATTAATTCAATACAGGCATCAAATTGAAGGATTTATCAATAGTGAATACTATCAAATGATTAGTCATGCCAATTATATATATAAGGAAAAACCTTTTGCATATTATGACAAACAAAAAGAACAAATTGTTCATGGTATTTTTGACTTAGTTTTTGTATATCAAAATCAAGTTTATGTTTTAGATTATAAAACTGATCGTGTTAGCCAAAAAAATAGTGAACAAGCACTTATTTTAAAACATCAGGTACAATTAAATTATTATCAAAAGGTTCTTAAAGATATGTATAAACAAGATATTCAAGCTATTGTTTATTATTTACATATATCAAAAGGTGTTAATTTTTAAAAATCCTGGCTCATTGAGTCAGGATTCTTTGTTGTTGAGTGTCTTTAGATGTTAATCTACTATTCTAGATAATAAGGCTGTTTCCTCCCCTAAAGTAATTAAGTTTTTGTTTTCATCAAACTTACGAATAACCACTTTTACATAACGAGGTCTAGCAAAGTCATTTAATGCATTATTAACATCATCATTATATTCCCTTGCATCTTTTAAACAGTAAACCAAGTCACGTGCATCAGTCTTTAGTTTCCTGCCACTAGCATGAGCTAAATTCGTTAAATTCACTTTCCACATCGCATATAGAGGTTGTAAAAATTTTGGTAATATATCGTAATCTACTTTTGGATTTAAAGCAAGAATATTTTCATTCTCACAACAACATACAACAAGATTAATAACAGGTTTTAATTGAAATGATAATTTCTCAGATTTATTTATTTGAAAATCAGGCTTATCAGCTTCATAACCATGTTGAACATATTGTTCTATATACCTCAACATATCATTCACCATAACAGAATGAATTAAATCATGACGAATATTGCCACATTCAAATTGCATTCTATAAACACATCTTTCATCTTCCATCACTATTTCTTGACAATACACTTTTTTCAAACAATCATAACTAGCATCTGTTTCAATTCTTTTCAATTCCTTATGATTAATGAATTCCATTTCATCATATAATGTTGCATTCATCAAATCAGCAAATCTTTCTGGTTCTTTAAAAAACTTTTTTAAAATAACACTTCCATTTTGTTCTTCCATTCTTTTTTCTCCTATTTTCTAGGAAAGGCTTCTACAAGTTTTTCAATTTCAACACTCAACAACCTTTTATTAATATGTAGAATTAACCCTCCTATATACATATAGGCAAAATTTTTGAAAATTTCTTCAAAAAAATGAAAAAAGTTTATTTTTTTTAAAAAAGAAGGAAAATATTTGCTTAAATCAATATTTTTAATATTTTTTTATTTGTTATAATAAAAGTGAGGGATTTTAAAAAAAGTTGGGTTTATATATATGAAGGAGGTAAAATAATTGTGGATAAGAAAATTATTAAACAAATGAAAGAACAAAATGAAATATCTATAGAATTATTAAAAGCAAAATATTTACCTCTTATTTTATATATTCTTAAATCATTTCAACTTAGTTATGAAGATCAAGAAGAATGTATTAATGATGTTTTATTAAAGGTTTACAATTCTATAGAAAACTATAATGAAAAAACATCTTTAAAAAATTATGTTGCTCTTATTACACGTAGAGTTGCTTTGAACTATATACGTAAAAACAAACAAAATCCTTTATTTTATGAAGATATGGATATATTTGGGACTTATGATTATTATGATAGCTTAGATTGGGATTTTATTATTAAAAAATTAAAACACAGTGAAAAAACACTTTTCTATAAACATTATTATTATTTTCAAAGTATTGAAACAATTGCTTTAGAATCCGGAGCAACTTATAAATCAGTAGAAAGTCGTTTATATCGACTAAGAAAGAAACTTAGAAAAATAATACAGGAGGAAAATGATTATGAACAAAAATAATAAATTCGATTATGATTATTTTTTACAATATCTATCTCCTATACGAAAATGTATTAATTATTTAGTTATCGGTATCTTTTTTGCTTGTTTTTTCCCTCATTATATCTTTATTGATAATGAATTTATAACAGGTGTTGTTATTTTTGGTATTAATGCAATAATAACATCAATCTGCTTCTATCTTGGATTAAGATTATTAAAGAAAGAAAATATTTATTTTCGACTTGCATATATTTCTAGTTGGATATTACTTTTTATAACTTTGACGATAATGGTTTTATTTGCATTACCTAATCCATATTTAAAAAAAGCTATGCTTTTATTTATAGGTGCATTATTACTCACAATTATTCTCATATGTTTTGGCTTTCAACGTTATATGAAAGAAAAATATCCTATATATATCATAACAAGTTTTATTCTCATTCTTCTTTTACAAAGTCAATTTGAGTTATCTGTGTATACATTATTTTGTCATTTTCTATTAGTGATCATACTCTGTTGTTTACTCTATTCAACAAAAGAGCATATTATAGAAAATGAATATAATTATCAACTTGCTCCTGTTCGTTTTGATGCTTGGAAATTTGTTTTATACTATATCATCATAACAATTGTTTTAACAGGTACAACCTTATATAGTTTTCCACTTATCAATTATCACTATATCAACAAAACTCCTCTACAATATCAACATTTAGAACTTCTAGACACATGCGAACAAGAAATAGAAGATTCTAAAATTGTACAATATATATATGATTATGATAAAGATTTTTATCTTTATGTTTATGATTTTAAATATATACCTTCTATTAAACTTTCATCAATTAACCTTGATTACTCATATGGCTTAAGTTCAAGAAGATATGCAAAAGTCAATATCATAGATCTAGATGTCAACGATGGAACAAATCATTATCAAACAGAAAATATATCAACACAAAAGCAAATTTATGATAACTTTTTTACGAATTCTTATCATATTCCACTTAATCCGAATATACAAAACATTAATATTCAATTAGCTGTTAAAATTGATAAAATGAATGATTATGATCGAGGATTTGATAGTGATCTAGGTGATAACGTTCTTAATATATCTATCAATAAATATTCTCAATATCCTTATAAACTTCCTCAATTACAATATCAATTTCAATCAATTTCTGAAGGAAATCAATGGTCTGATATCCACGAAACTAAAACACAAGAGTAACTTTCTTGTGTTTTTCATTTATTATATAAGTATATCTACTCATTAGCTCATAATAAGAATCCTAGCAATCTTTATTTGCTTTAAAATAGAAACATACACCTCTATCTGTATTATATACGCCATACTCAAACCTATGTAAATCTAAAACAGCCTTACAAATAGCCAAGCCTAATCCAGTACCTTCACGATCACTTGAAACATAAGTATCCCAAATGGCTTCCATGTTTTCATCATTGATATAAGAACCTTCATTTTCAATACTCAATTGATAATCTTGATAAGTTATATGAATATTCATTTCTTCTGGCGTATGCTTAATAGCATTACTGATAAAGTTATGAATAACCATTGTTATTTGATTTCTATCACATTCTATAGAAAAACTATTTCCATGTACTTGAATTTGAATCTTTTTCTTTTCTAATAGTGTTGCATAAGAATCAATAACAGAAGAAACCAAATCATCTATATCAACTTCTTCTATCTTTAATTCTACTTTACCACTTTCTAAACGAGATAAATTTAACATTGCTAATACAAGATCATTAATCTTTTTAGTTTCTTGATCAATAGCAGACAAATATTGTTTGATTTTCTTTTCATCTTGACTTTCTTCAATCAATTCAATATAACCACTAATAATACCTAATGGTGTTTTTATTTCATGTGTAAAATTAGCAATAAATTCTTTTCTTAATCCTTCTAGTTTTTTAACACGATTGATTTCATTATTTAACTGTTCAATGGTTTGTTTTAACTGGGTACTCATAAGATTGATATTATGAGATAAATTTCCAAGTTCATCTTGCGATGTGACATCTAATTTTTCATCAAACTGATTATGTGCAATCTTTTTTGTAACTGCATCAATCTTTTTAATACGATCTGTCAATAAATGTGAAATAATAATTGCAATGATTATTGATAAACCAAATGCAGCAATGTATACATTCTTTTTTCCAGAAACAACAACGTTTAAGATTTCTGACATTCCATTCTCATAATAATGCATAGCCCTAATCATAGTATCTCGACCATCTACATTTTCTATATCATCAAAATAATAATATTGGACTGTTATTAAATCTTGTCCGTGAATAACATAGCCATAATTAGAAGCACCATAAATACCATCTTTTAATATAGCATAACTTCTTGCGTTTTCTAATTTCTGTTTTTTATACTCATAATTGTCATAGGTTACTTCCTCATCATTATAATAGTTATATCTCATAATCTTTCCTGTATAACTTTTTAACATGATATCATGATTTGAACCAGTATTATTTTTTTCATCAATAATAACATCTCCATCTATACTCAAATAGGTTGGTTCTATTTCTATATAGTCTGTTTCTTCACTTTCATCTTGTACGTCAGACTTCTTTTCATTTCCTCTTAACTGTATATATACTCGTTTATTTTTATCTTCATCAAGTTCTGCAATTAATTGATATTCCAACATACTTTTTTCTATTCTTGTCATTTCATCAGTATTAACTTTGACTAACCTATCATCTTTATCAACATATTCACCAACCAGAACCGGATTCTTAGATTCGTCACAATAATAAGATTTATAAATTTCATATTCTTCTGATGAAGAACCTTTTTCTATAAAAGATATATATGTTTCAAAAGTATCTTCAAACGCTTTAAAATACGCTTCTTTAAATTCTTCTTCACTACTAGTCGAATATATCTTCTTTAAGTCTATCATCTTCTCAGTCATGGTTTCACTTTGACTACTATAAGCATATCTATCTAATTCATTTTTATAATCTAAATATATATGGTTACCTTCGATTGCTAAAAAACCACAAAATATAATAAGAAATGTTTTCTTAAATATTGTTAATCTAAATTTTTTTCTCATCTTTTTCCACCACCTTAAACATATAACCTGTTTTAATGACAGTTTGAATATAATAAGAATACTTACCTAATTTATGTCTTAATTTCTTGATATAAGTATCAACTGCTCTCCCATCTCCATAATAATCATATCCCCAAACATGATCTAATATTTGTTGACGTGATAGTAATCTATTATGATTTTCACATAAATAAATAAGCAATTCATATTCTTTATGAGCTAATATAACAACTTCATCATTAATCTTTAAAGAATGATTGATTTTATCTATTTCTATATGTCCTAATTTGATAAGTTGTTGATCTATCTTTTTATCTCTTTTAATTAAAGCAATAACTTTAGCATATAAAATAGATGGTTTAAAAGGTTTGGTGATATAATCATCAGCCCCTAATTCATATGCTAGTAATTGATTTTCATCTTCTGATAAAGCACTGATAAAAATAATTGGTAAACTATATTTTGTTCTAATTAACTTACATACTTCATAACCATCAATACCTGGCATCATGATATCTAACAAGAGTAAATCAATGCTATCATTCATATACTCTATTGCCTCATAACCATTAGAAGCTTCAATAATTTCAATATCTCTTATTTTAAAATATTCTTTAATAATCAAACGCATATGATATTCATCTTCAACAATCATGACCTTATACATTGCTATCACTTCCTCATTTATATTCTATCACAATACTGTGGAATTGAAGTGGAATGAATGAAAACATTTAAAAACCACGAACAATGATGCACGTGGTTAAATAATATTTTGTTTTTAAATAAAAGTCGCTAAGTACATAGGCATAAATTGTATACTAACCTTTTTGCTAGAAACTACATTTCTTCAATGTTTTTTTCTTATCAAATATACATTTCTTATACAATTTTTTATTTATTTTGATTTTTTACAAATACTCATTACTATCACTTTACCGTCTCAGCATCATGTGTATTGGAGGTTATTTATCTCTTTAATTCATAGAGGTTATGAATAAATTCATCAGAAATTCTATCAAATTTAATTGTTGGATAAATAGATTGCAAATACTCTATTTCACGTTCTTTTTGTTCGTACATTTCATTTTCATCACTAAAGTAAACTAAATGAGTATAAGATATTGAAAGAATTCAATCATAGTCCCAGTTAGTTTTGTAAAGTCCTTTTCTAATTGAATATAAACATCATCTTCAATATTATTTAAATCAAAAACAATATCATTTATATTCCCAACTTCAATAAAATCATTGGTTTTTATTGTATTAGCTTTTTTATTCCCTACTTTACTCCCTACTTTAATCCGTACTCTTGCTTTTATATAAATGATGGTTTAATTTTGGACTCATTGAGTCCAATATCACTTTTCAATTGTGATTTTCCACGCAGTGAGTGGAAAATGTTTTAATACATTTTCACATCATTTCAATTGTTGCCACAGTGTGGCAACTATCTTTGTTAGTTCGTTAATTGTCGACACAGTGTGTAGACAATCTTTAAATCATTCATTACTTATTATCCCACCTCACATTCTTGACAGTTTTTTGACAGTTTTTTATTTTAAATCACTCCTTTCCCACAAAATATAAAAAGCCCGTAAAACCGCATAAAATGCGATTATATCGAGCTTCTTCAATCTCTATTCACTTGTAATTATCTTACTTATTTTTCATATGAGGGAAATTCTTGCAGTTTATTTTGATTGAGTCGACATTCAAATTATCCTTTATTTATCGTGTTTTTTTGAATTTATGTATCGTGACGAAAGTTTGATTTTTCCATTTTCGCCACATTTTGACCACACTTTTTCACGTGTCAAATTTCAGGGTTTTCTAGAAAGTTTTTTGAATTGCTTTTCTTTGATCTTCTAAATCAGGGTGTGTATAGATTTGCATAGTCGTTGAAATTTGTGAATGACGCATCATCTTCATTGCAACAACATCACTTACACCATTTTTCGCAAGTGTTGTCGCAAACGTATGACGAAGCATATGATAATGAAAATGAAAACCTAACTCATGAGATACTTTAGATACTCTTGCATTAAATGAAGAAGGACTCATATACCAACCATCTTCTTGGCAAATGACTATTTCATGAGGATTAACTTCAAACCACTGCTTCAATACTTCTTGTAAAGGTTTTGGAAAAACAATCGTCGCTTTAGAAGTTTCACTTTTTAACTTGCCTTTTGTATAGTAGTTTTTTCTTCTTAATCCTTCATAAACAAGTTCTCGATCAATCTTAATCGTTTCATTTGCAAAGTCAAAATCACGCTTTTCTAAAGCAAATGTTTCTCCAATGCGTAATCCACAATAATGAGAAATATACATCGCAACAACATACGCTTTATTATTAAACTCAGATCCTTTACGACTATACTTACTTTTTGAAAGAACACCATTAACAAGATTTATAAATTCTTCATCTGTAATCGTTTTCTTCTTTTCCTCTTTTTCTTTGCTTTCATCATTCACTGGAATAAGCTTCACATTAATTAAAGGATTATCATAAATATACTGACAACGCAAAGCATACTGAAGTGTTGCAGAAATCACTTTCTTTGCATTCACTGCAGTTGGATGTGATTTATTCTTTTCTAAATCATTAAAATAATCTTGTAATTGTTTATACTTGATAAAACGAATCTTCATTCTACCAATGGAATTTTCAATATGATTCTTCATTGTATTTTCATAATAAACAATCGTATTGTATCCACGCACTTGTTTGCCTTCATATTCCATGTATTCATAATAAACTTCATTCAATGTTTTTTCACATTCTTTATACAACGTTCCATTCATTTTGATTTCATTACGAATATATCCTTCATGTTCTAATGCTTCTTTTTTTGTTTCAAAGCCACTTTTCCAATAACGCTGTGACACACCATATAAATCTTTATAAGCAACACTTACTTCATAGACATACCCATTTTTAGCTTTCGCTTTTAATTTTTTACGAATTCCCATTGCTCCTCCTTCGTCGACTCAACATCATGGGTATTGGAGGTTATTTATCTCTTTAATTCATAGAGGTTATGAATAAATTCATCAGAAATTCTATCAAATTTAATTGTTGGATAAATAGATTGCAAATACTCTATTTCACGTTCCTTTTGTTCATACATTTCGTCTTCATCACTATCATAGACTAAAGAACCTGCACGAATGAACATTAAATATTGAAAGACTTCAGCCATTGTTCCAGTTAGTTTTGAAAAATCCTTTTCCAATTGAACATAAACATCATCTTCAATATTATTTTTTAATGTATTTAATACTGCATGTTTGTTTGTAATGAATCTTGTACGCTGATCACCAAACTCATTGTATAATTTTTGAAATGTTTCATTAAACATCTCTGGATTTTCTTGGTATTTTTTAAAATGAATTGAATTTTTAAACTTATCCACCGTATCAGGCTTTTTATTAGTATTATTCTGTTCATCACTGTTTCCTATCAAATAATCCACAGATACACCAAACAATCTACTTAGCATAATCAATTGATTAAATGACGGTTTCCTTCCTTCTCGCTCCCAAAATCCAACAGTTGCTTCACTTACATCAAGAATTATCGCAATATCTGATCTAGATACCGTATGTTCCACTCTTAAATCATTAAAAGTTTCTGAGAATTTATTAACTATTTCCATGATATTACCTCCTTGCTTACAGTATATTACATTTTGTTATTTTATTCAATGTATTTTTGAAAATCATTATATTTCGTTGTGATTATATGCAAAAAAGACCAACCAAGAATGTTCTATTTCTTAATTAGTCGTTTTTACTTATTCATCATGTTGTAATTTAAATATTGTCTTTTGTGCTTCAATTTCAGTTCTTAATTCTTCATCAGTTGGTAAATATAGTTTATACTTACTTGCAAATAACTGTTCATTTCCTTTTAAAACTGAATAACGAGCAATATCTTCATCTGTTTCTGAACATAAAATAATACCAATTGTAGGATTATCTCCTTCTGTACGTTTTAATTCATCATACATTCTTACATACATATCCATTTGCCCTACATCTTGATGTGTTACTTTTTCTGTTTTCAAATCAATTAACACAAAACATTTTAAATAGTAGTTATAAAAAACCAAATCAATAAAGTAATCTTGTTTTTCTGTATGAATATGTTGTTGTCTTGCGATAAATGCATATCCTTTTCCAAGTTCCATTAAAAATTTTTGAAGATTACTAATAATACTTGATTCAAGTTGTGTTTCAGTAAATGAAGTATCACTTGATAAAGATAAGAATTCTGCAATCACAGGATTTTTAATAAACTCTAACTTATCATATTTACTATTACCTGTAAGTTGTTTCATTTCTTCAATCACTGGTTCTTTTACTTGTGATTTCAGTAAACGATAATAATATTGCGATGAAATATTACGTTGTAATGTTCTAACACTCCAAGTTTGTTCGATGGCTTCTTTTTCATACCAATCTCTTGCTTCTTTTTCATTTACTTGTAATAAAACTCTATAATGTGTCCAACTCAATTGTACATTCAATTGTCGCCTCACTGAGTCGACAATTTGTGGAAACAGCTTATAAAATTGTAAACAGCGATATAAGTTTGAACGGTCAAATCCCTTGCCATATATCTCAGTTAGTTCCTTCGATAATTGTTTAATTATTTTTGCACCAAATTCAGCACGATCTTCACCATTTAATTCTTCTTCAGCAATTCTATATCCAATCAACCAATTTCGATAAACTAATGCTGTGTTCACTGCTTGATAGGCTTGTTTTTGTGATAAATCAATAATGTTCTTTAAATCAGAAACAATGTCATCTGATTTATTAAATTCAATCAATCCTTTTGCACTTATTAAATTATCATTCATCTATTTTATGCTCCTTTCATTTTCTACTATTTAACATTTGATTTCGTATTTAATTATACCATAATTTATAAGTCAAATTTAGTTAGAAACTGCTCTTATGAGAATTTTTTTGATTATAGAAACATTAGTTTCTTTTATTTCGTTATGTAACTATTATATATTCGTTATATCAAAAATATTATCATTTGTAAAGATAACTATTGACATTTTACAATTTGTTATTATTATATGGTTATAGTTAAAAATTGTTATATTTGATAAATGATTTAACAATTTGTAAGAAAGGAGGACAAAATGAAAAGGAAATTAAATCGTTTAAAGAGTGTTAGACAAGGATATGGATTAAAAATTGAACAAGTATGTAGAGATACCAACATATCCTATTCTTCCATGAGACAGTATGAAGGTGGTTATCGTACACCAAGATTGGAAATAATGAAAATACTATCTGATTACTATCACAAAAGTATTAATGAATTATTTTTAGAAACAGGAGATGATTATTTTGAACGAGTTAAAAATGCTGACGCAAGATGATGTAGCAAGTTTATTAAACATCCATCGAACACAAGTATCCATGCTAAGACAAGTAGGAATTTTAAAAGCCATTAAAACAGGCAGAAACTATATGTTTTCACAAGAAACTATCAAAGACTTTCAACATGATTATGCAGGCTATGATGTAAGCAACGCTGAAAATGCTAGACAAAGTTATCTTGCGGTTAATGGAAACCATGAATAGTGATTATGAATGCAACAAACCATTTCTTATGAATTTTGTGGCTTTGATTCACGATAAAGAATTAACACCAACGAATAGAGAAGTTTTTTCTAAGATTTATTCTTTAACCAGAAATGATGAACATGTTTGTTATGCAAGTGATCGATATCTTGCTGATGATCTTCATGTATCTGCTAGTACAATTCAAAAAAGCATCAACAAACTCAAATCATTAGGGTATATCAAAATCAAACATCAAAAGTCTGAAAGTGGTTATGGTGCACCGAAACGAATGATATTTATTCAAGATCATAAACTTATTTATAATGGTAATCAATGATGATAGCCATAGTCATAGATTACAATATACTTCATCAATGATTACCATATCCCTTATTATTCATTACCAAATATATATAGTAATAAACTAGAAGAATAAATATATAAAGAAGTATTACCACCCGACAGGAACATGATAGTAAAGATAAAAATAAAAGCACTACATTAAATGTCTTACTGTTTTAGCAAGCAACGTATTTGATACACCAAATACACATTTAGGGAATATCCCTAAAACCCAAAGGAGATGAAATTTTGAGAAGAAGAAACAATCGAATTGTCATTCATGTCAGTGATGACGAATTAGAAACTATTAATTTTAATGCAGAAGTATTAAAGTTATCAAGAGAAAAATATATTAGAGAAACATTAAATAAAACTGATTTTATTGTTCCACCACCTATTGATTATCGTTATTTCATCAATGAATTTAATCGTATAGGAAATAATTTAAATCAATTAGTTAAGCAAATACATGCAACAAATAACATTCATGAAGATGATTTATTAAAAGTGATACAAGAATTTAAAACAAAAGTAAGTGAATTAAATAAGATTATTTTATATGGCAGTAACGAAAACATTAACAGTTAGAAAAAGATATGATCAAGTGATTGATTATGTTGTTGATACAAACAAAACAAATCCATTAAACAACAATATCAATTACGTTTCTAATAATGAGAAAACCAATAAACAAGAACTTGTTACTTGTATCAATTGTTTTGATGATAATCCACATCATTCCATGATTGCAACCAAAAAAATATTTCATGATGATAAAGAGATAGTGTGTTTTCATGCAATACAATCCTTTTTACCTAATGAATTATCTATTGAATTGTGTCATCAAATTGGAATAGAACTTGCTCAAAAAGTATGGGGAGATCGATTTGAAGTTGTTGTCGCAACACATACAGATAAACCTCATTTACACAATCACTTTGTTATTAATGCAACTTCTTTTGTAGATGGAAAACGTTATTGTAATACAAAGACAGATATGAATCAGTTAAAAGATGTATCTGATGAACTATGTAGAAAATATCATTTATCTGTTATTGAGGAACATTCTCATTCAAAATCAATTACACATAAACAATATCATCACAACAAATCACTACGTTCAATAATTAAAAATGATATTGATATAGCCATTCAAAATAGTGTTACACTTACCGAATTCTATCGAATATTAGAAAATGAAGGATATGAAATAACGTTTAAAAATATCGATATATCATTAAAACATATCAACGCTAAACGACCAATTCGTCTAAAAAGTCTTGGAGATAATTATGATATTGATACAATTAAACAACGAATCATTTCACATCCTATCCAAGATTATCAACAACAAAACTATTTTGATAAACATAAATTTGATATTCTACCATTCTGGTTAAGATTTAAAAACAATGAACTTACAGGATTACAAAAATACTATCTAAGTTATTTATATAAATTCGGTGTCATACCAAAGAAACATCCAGTAAAACTCACAAAGGAAATGAAGCAAGAAGTGAAGTATCTAGACATGATTTGTGAACACACAAAGTTTATCCTATCAAACAACTTCACCACTTTAGACCAAGTACAAGATTACAAAGAAAAGCAATATTCAAAGTTACAGGAACTAGAAAATAAGAAACGATTGATTAGAAACAAAACTAGAAGGTGTTTAAATTCAGCATTAAAACAACAATACCAAGAGGAATCCAAATCACTTACACCACTTATTAAATCATTAAAACATGACATAAAAGCATGCGATGCCATTATTAATAGAACAAGCATTCTTGTTCAAGAAAAAGAAAAACCAAGCAAAGGCTACATTAGGTAATCCATGCTTGGTAGATACATAATGATGATTAATAAATAAACTCTCATTTTAAATGGTATCCACTCAATTATTACTTTCATAAATATCATTGAAATAAGTGTTCTTCAAGATTTTCAATAGATGTAAATAATTGACTAATATATGGTTTTATTTCATTAGTTATTTGCAAAATATCATTTTCCGTATAATTAGGAACCCAATTTTCTAAATATTCTGAATAATCTACAGTAGGCATAATCGTTCCAGACGCTTTCCATCTAACTTGATTGATATTATAATATTGATAAAGAATGTAATATAAGCATTCTACGGTCATAGGTTTAATTGGTTCCAACACAATAAAGCCATTTGTCACAAGCGAATTTTCATAACTTTTAGGGATAATTGCTATATTCGTTTCTGAATCTCTCATTCGTGCAGCTACAATGTCATTACATTTAACCAAAAATTTTGCTCGATTAGGTCTGCTTTCATCATCTATTTTTTTACTTTTTGATATTATACCTAACGATGGAACAATTGAGCTAAATTCTATATAATCTATTTCATCTTCTATTTTGTTTAAAGATCTTTTAACTTGTCTTGCATATTTTTTTAATTGAACACAGTTACCACCATTTACATATTGATTAAATATATATTTTGAATAATAAAACGGTGCATCAATTCTATTCCCTTTAATTAAAAAGTCCTTTTTTACACAAAAAACTTTAGGTTTGGTGCATATTTCTATTATATTGTCATCTTTTTGGTTATAATATTCTATATTTTTTAAATAATCATCATAATATTTTTTTATAGTTATTAAATCATTCTGCGCAATACTTTTAGCCAATTTGGTTTTTCTTTCAAATCCTATTTCGTCTGCCAAAGCCATAAATGTATACTTATTTTTTCTGTCCTTTGTTTTTGTCCCAAATAAAATACTAGTCACAGCATTTGCATTTGCAGATTTAAAAGTTCTGTCAGGCAAACTTATGATTGCATCTAAATCTAAGTTTTCAATTATATATTCTCTAACATTTTTGGTCGTTTTATTGTTTATCAAACCATCTGGAATTAATATTCCCAGTTTCCCAATATCATTTTTTAATAGTTTTATACATCTTTCCACAAATAAAATTTCTGCATTTATTCCTTCTTTTGGTAAATTATCTGGTGCTAAATTATATTTTTTTGTAATTTCTTTATTTTTTACTTTTACACCAAAAGGAGGATTAGTAATTAAATAATCATATCGTCTACAATCTATCTTTTCACATTCTTTTAATCCATCATTATGAAATATTCCACCTCTGCCATCTCCATGAAGTGTCATATTCATCTTAGACACTTGAACTGATCGAGGACTCAAATCTGTTCCATATAGTGTTTCTTTTCTAATTTTATCAATATTTTTCTCATCAAAATTTAATAATTTTGCCTTTCTTAAATACTGCTCTAGACATTTTATTAAAAATCCTCCACTACCACACGCCGGATCAATTATTTTAGGTATATTTCCTTCAATCATTTTTGATGATGGGTCAAGCATATCTACCATAAAATTAACAACTGACCTAGGAGTAAAATGTTGTCCTAATGATCCAATAAATGTTTTCCCCAATAAAATCTCATAAGCTCTTCCTTTAACATCAATATCAGTAGCTTTTAAATTATAATGTTCCAGCAACTTAACTATCGCTCTTACACTTTCATCGCTTAAATCAATTTTATCATCTTGTTCAAAAATTTCAGAATATTTTTGCTTTACTGATTTAAAAATTGTATCCGTTAAATAGTCTACTCCATTTTCATTAATTTTTTTAATACTAAAATTATTTTTTCTTAATTCATCATCTTCCAAATAAATTTTTATAAATAATAACTTACTTAGTTCATCAAAAGCATCAGAGCCAGTTTTTCCATCAATATTCCTTATCTCATTTTGACATTTTTCAAAAATTATATTAAAAGTTTTTATTTCTTCAAAAACTTTTAAATTATTTTCCGCTTCTTTAACAACTGTTGTATTGTATGTTACTATATTCTCATTTACAAAATAATGATTCTTATAAAGTTCATCTGGAATATGATTTAAATCATTCGAATATAAAATTTCCGAAGAATCATTATCTACTAGCAAATAATCTGTATCATTTAATAATATAGAAAACTTTGACTTTGTTAATCTACCATATGAAACAACTTGATCGATATAATCTTCTAATACCTCATCAGGATTTTTTGAGTCAATAATTAGATTTATTGCTTTATTTGGATTTGATAAATCTGAGGAAACAAAAAAATCCGCTTTAACTGTCGTTCTTCCTGCAGTAATAGGATACTGTGATGTCCAATCAAAACTGCTATACCCCATTTTTTTTAAAAGATCTGGTACTATTTTTGTATCAACATCATTTTCTCTTTCTATATATTGTTTCATTTTTTGCATCCTCCTTTAATTCTTCTTACTTATTGCCCATTATATCATTTCTTGACTTAAATTCAAAGTCCTGTCTTGAAAATTTTTCATTCTATCAGAATGTTAATATTATTCAATCTTTTTTTCTGTAATAGAAACTGGCTTTGTGAAGTACACTGATATTTATCCCTCTAATTTTAATAGTGTCTAAAAACTCAGCATATTTCTACACTGAGTTCTCATTACTATTCATAAATTAATTCATTTAATATAACTTCATTCACACAATTCTTAATGTTATTCATTTCTTGTACCCATGACATTTGATCTTGTGCTTTTAGTTCTTCTGTTATATTTCTTTGTTTTTTGTATTGGCCTACAAGTCTGTCATACATATCATTTGCTTGAACATCTATCTGTTCAAGATAATCAAATTATCTACCTTTTGCCATTAAAAGAACATATTTATCTGGATGATACACCTTCATGTGTTTCATCTTTTTTATACCAAAATAACCTAATTCTTTTACATTTACATGTAAATCTGGGTATAAAATACCCCCAACTTCTATATAGTCTAGTTTTTTCATGTTCAAATTCTCCTCTATTCATCGGATAATTTGACGTTTTTCAATCAAAATTTTGACCACATTTTAGCCACACTTTCATCATTTTCAGCCACAAAACAGCCACATTTTGTAATATATCTGTAACAACATGAAATTGATATAAAATACGAATTTCCCTTTATTTATCACACTTTTTTGATGTTGAGTCGACTTGTAATGACATGTAGTTTTTCTATTTATTTTTCATACGAGGAAAAATAAAACTCCACACCATTATCAACATTTTTCACACCATAACTTAAATCATGTAACTCAAAGATTGAACGACAAATCGCAAGTCCTAGACCACTACCTTCTTGATCATTCGTTACAAAAGTATGCCAAATACGTGATAACTGATCACATTCTATCTGTTTACCTTCATTATAAACATAGCATCCATTATCTAATGTAATAACAATACGACCATCTTCATAAGTATGCTTAATCGCATTAGAAATAAAATTATGTAAAACAGTATTCATAAGCTTTTCATCAGCATAAATCATTGAAGACACACTTTTAACTTCAACTTTAATATTCTTTTTCATTAATAACACTTCATATTCATCAAGAATTTCAGTTACAAGTTCTTCTAAATCAATATCATTCTTTTGAATATCAACTTTCCCTGCTTCTAAACGAGATAAACTCAACATCGATTGAACCAATTGATTAATTCTTTTTGTTTCACGATTAATAATCTCTAAATATTTTTTAACATCATCTTCATTGTCAGCTTCTTCAATCAGTTCACTATAACCATTAATAATACCTAAAGGAGTTTTCATTTCATGAGTAAACTGATTCACAAAATCTTTTCTTAATCCCTCTAACTCTTTTACTTTTTGAATTTCATCCTCTAATTTTGAAATCGTATCTTTCAGTTGAACACGCATAGTCTCAATACTTCTAGCCAAACTTCCAATCTCATCATTAGACTTTATCATAACTTCTTCATCAAAATCTTGATTTGCTATTTTAAGAGTAACGTTTTCTAATTTCTTAATCTTATGAGATACTGCATAAGAAAATACACTTGAAATAATAACAACTAAAATAAATGATCCAATAAACAACAACAAATTATCATAAATATATTCATCAATAATATATTGATAAACAGAACTCATCGCTGTTATAGTCACAATATATAAGTTATCTCCAACAGTATCAATTCCCTCATTTGCCGTCAAAGAAAATGTTGATATATAATAAGAAACACCATTTTCATGTTCAGATTGAGAAGAAAACTCTCCAATATCTGAAGAACCATATAAAGAATAAGAAGATATAAATTCCTTTAAATCTTCATTATTCAATTCAAACAAAGATAAACTATGATAATTATGCAACAATAATTGATTATCAATCATCGCAGATCCAATAGTCATAGTCTCTACGGTATCCAATGGTTTTCCATAACTTCCACCTTCCCAATTCAAATAGACAATTTCATTTTCATACGCTGAGAATTCAACTTCCACATTATAAGGAATAGGATAATATTCCTTATATCCTTCATTGGTTTTATAAACTATATAATCATACAATTTTTTTCTTTGTTTGATAGGCATGTTTTCAATAGAATACAATTCTTCACTTCCTAAAAAACTTATCATATTATTTTCAAAACAGTATGGATTTATAGCTTTTAAAATAGTACTACCATTACCATTAGATTCAATAAAATAAGTAAAGACTTCACTACTTCCAACTAATGCATGAACCTGTTTTTCAAATTCCTTAGAACGAATTGTCTTTTCTAATTCTTTTATATCTGACGGCTGTCCTTCTTTAACACCTAACAAATCACTCATTTGTTGAGTATAATAACTATCTTGAAAAGTTAATCTCAACATTTCATCATAAGTATTAAACTGTGCATCAATATTAACCTTCATTGAAATACCCAACACCAATATAAACGCCACTAACAAAGTCACAAATATCTTTGCACTAATCTTTGTCTTCATAAGCATCCTCCTTAAATATATATCCCACTTTGAATACTGTATGGATATATTTTTGATAAGAGCCTAATTTTTTTCTTAACTTCTTAACATATGTATCAACAGCTCTCCCATCACCATAATAATCATAACCCCATAAAGCATTTAAAATTTGTTCACGAGATAAAAGATGATTCTTATTCTTTATAAAATATTCTAAAAGTAAAAATTCTTTATGCGTTAATTTCAATTCTTCCTTATCAATCCAAACTTGATGATTTATATCATCAAGTTCCAACCCACCAAAACAATATAAATGTGTTCGATCATTGATTTGTCTTCTACAAATTGCTAAACATTTCGCATAAAGAATAGAGGGAAGAAAAGGCTTAGAAATATAATCATCTCCACCAAGTTCAAATGCCTTAAGCTGATTGTCTTCCTCACTTAAAGCACTTATAAATACAATTGGACATTCATATTTTTGACGGATTTGAAAACAAACTTCATAACCATCTATACCAGGCATCATAATATCTAATAATACCAAATCAATCGTTTCATCAATAAGAGATAAGCCTATATAACCATCCATTGCTTCAATAACTTTTATATTTCTTTTTTCAAAATATTTACTAACAATTGTTCGTATATCTTTATCATCTTCAATAAGCAATACCTTATACATAATACCCCTCCTTTCATTTCATATTTTATAAAAGACTTGTGTAAAATTTATGTAAAAAATGTGCAATCATCAAGATTACACATTTTTCTTTTATTGTGCATTAGAAGCAGCAATTTTAACTTTACTCCAATAATTAGAAATAACTTTTCTTGTATCTTCATCATAAACAAAGACTTCATCATTTTTATTATTACTTCTTGGCGTATAAGCATTAATACCTTCAAAATCAGTCGTGCTTAATTCATCCATAACTTCAATATTAGGAGATGTATATCCAACATAAGAAGAATTATCATATGCACTATCAAAGCTAGAAACAAAATTAATAAACTCATGAGCAAGCTCAACATTCTTAGCATTTTTAGGAATAACCATTGCATCTGACCAAAGGTTTGTTCCTGTTTCTGGCATATAGAATCCCATGTTTTCATTTTCACTCATTACATAAGCTGCATCTCCAGAATAAATTAAACCTAATGCTTTTCTTTGTTGAACCATATTGTCAATAATTTCATCTGTTACAATTTCAGGTTTCATTGTTGTCACACAATCAACTAACCATTGATAAGCTTCTTCTAATTCTTTTTGATCCTTTGTATTCATTGAATAACCTAATGCTTTTAGTGCCATCATAAATGAATCTCTTTCTGAATCATAAAGATAAATATCTCCTTTATATTTTTCATTTCTAAAGATATTATATCCTTCTTTTTCTAAATCTTCTTCAGATACTTTTGTTGTATCATAAACAATACCAACAGTACCCCAGAAATATGGAATAGAATAATCATTATTCTTATCATAAGGTAAGCCTTTTACATCTTCATTAATCAAATCTAAACAATTCAATTGAGATTTATCCAATTTTTGAACCAAATCTTCTTGAATCAATCTTTCAATCATATAATCACTAGGAACCAATATATCATAAGGTTCTCCATTAGCTACCTTAATATACATCTGTTCATTAGAATCAAATAAATCCATAATAACCTTAGCACCAGTTTCTTTTTCAAATGCTGCAATAACATTTTCACCTGTATATTCACCCCAGTTATATACATGTAAAGTTTGACCTTGATACTTACCAACTTGTGATTGTTTAGGCCAAGCAATCAAAGTTATAGCAGTTGCGATTGCTAGAAAACTTAAAATTATTGGTGTTTTCTTGTTTTTAAACATTGTCTTATTTTGTTTTTGTCTTTTTTCTTTGATAATTGGAATAATATTCACAATAATCAAAGAAACTGTAATCACTGCAACAACAAGTGTTGAAATAGCATTAATACTAGGATTTACACGTTTACTCATTGTATAAACCATAATACTTAAGTTTTTCACACCGCCACCTGTAACAAAATAAGAAATAATAAAGTCATCAAATGACATTGTAAATGCAATCAAAGCTCCAGAAATAATACCAGGCATAATTTGTGGTACAATAACTTTAACTAAAGCTTGCCAAGGTGTACATCCTAAATCCATTGCTGCATCAGCCAAGTTTGGATCTAAAGAACGAATCTTAGGCATTACACTTAAAATGACATAAGGTATACAAAAAGCAATATGAGCTAATAACATTGTTATAAAGCCTCTTTCAACACCAAATGTAATAAATAATAACATTAATCCAATAGCCGTAACAATTTCAGGATTCATGATTGGAAAATCATTGATTTGTAGAACAATTTCTCTCACAATCTTTTTAGATTTTGAAAGTCCAATAGCGGCAATTGTTCCAACAACAGTAGACACAATTGTTGCAATAACAGCAACAATAATCGTTGTATATAAAGACTCCATCATGGCACTATTATTAAACATTCTTTCATACCATTGTAAACTAAACCCAGTAAAATGAGTTAAAGATTTAGATGAGTTGAAAGAAAAGATAACCATAAAAGCAATGGGTAAATAGAAGAATAAAATCATCAAGAACATTAAGAACTTTCCAAAATAACGTTTTTTCATGCTTTTTTCTCCTTTCTCTTACCAGAATTACGTGCTTCAACATGTCTCACTGCATACATACTTAACATCATAATCACAGCCATAATCATTGAAATAGCACTACCAAAGTTCCATTCTCCTACTGTAATAAATTGATTTTCAATCACATTACCAATCAAGAAGAATTGTCCACCTCCAAGTAATTTTGGAATAAAGAAAGAACTCACAGCAGGTAAGAAAACAAGTGAAATCCCACTAATAACTCCAGGCAAAGACAAAGGGAAAACAACTTTCCAGAAAGTTAAAAAATGATTTGCCCCTAAGTCAGCACTGGCTTCTAATAAAGATTTATCCATCTTAGATAAAGATGTATTAATTTGTAAAATCATAAAAGGAATAAAGTTATAAACCATTCCAAGCAATACCGCTTCTTCAGTATATAACAAACTACTATTCCCTAAACCAAAGAATTGTAAAATCGTTTGTGCAATACCCCCATCAGATAAAATACCAATCCATGCATAAGTACGCACTAACATATTAATCCACATAGGTAAAGTAATAACCAAAACCAAAATATTCTGTACTCTTTCTTGACAACGAGAAATAAAATAAGCAACAGGATAACCAATCAAAACACAAATAATTGTCGTTTTAATAGCAATTAAAATAGAACGCCATAAAATCAATAAAAAACTAGAGTCGGTAAAGAATTTTTGAAAGTGTGCAAAAGTAAACTTAAAATTCACAATACTATTACCACTATCAGTTACTGAATAAAAAGCAATCAATAACACTGGCAATAATAACATAATGGCACTCCATACAATATAAGGAACTGCTAATTGAGAAAACTTTTTCATTTAGAACACCATTTTTTCCATAACATGAATATCTTCAGGATAGAAAGTCAATCCGACCTCTTGACCTTCTTCAACAAAATCAGTTGTATGGACTTTTAACTCTCTACCTGTTGTAGAGAAAGTCACTTTATAAACACCTTCTTTAATGGTTTCAGGATCAAAATCATAATCCACATAAATATCAACTGCTTCATCTTCATTAGATAACTTCCATCCTTGTGCATTAGCCCAAGTCTTTAAATCTGTATCTAAAGTCACAGATTCCATAATTTCATCAACTGTTTTAAAGAAATTAAAAGCACTAACAGCTTCATTTGCTTTTTCATTTTTAACAAATCTTTGATCCACAACAATAATCTTTCTTGTCACTTGAAGACCTGAAGCTGTTTTGAAAACAACATCATACTCTCCTACTTTTTCTTCAATATCATATTCAATACTTGTAATTGAAATATAACTATCTGTTTCAGGATTCCATGCTTGGGCATCAGCACGAGCAATAATTTCTTTTTCATCTAAAGTGGCAACATCTTCTAAATCTAAATAGAAATCATTAGCACTAATCATTTCACTTTTCACATTACTAGTAACATCTCTATTTTTAATAACATTCATATTCACTGTTACGCTTGTTCCAGGAACAGTTTCAATGATAGCTTCATTCCAAACACCTTTAAATAAAACACTCATCACTTCACCAGTAAGCTTTCCTTGTGATACAGGAACAATATCAATATCTTCAGGTCTTAAAACAATATCAACCTTTTCATTTGTTTTAAAACCAAAATCAACACATTCAAAATCCTTATCATCAAATCTAACTTTATAATCTTCTAACATCACACCTGGTAAAATATTACTTTCTCCGATAAAACTTGCTACATAACGATTCACTGGTTCATTATAAATATCTTGAGGTGATCCAACTTGTTGAATTTCACCATCTTTCATAATAACAATTTTATCAGACATTGTTAAAGCTTCTTCTTGATCATGTGTAACATAAATAAATGTAATACCAACTTCTTGTTGGATTTTCTTTAATTCATATTGCATTTCTTTTCTTAATTTTAAATCTAATGCTCCTAATGGTTCATCTAATAATAAAACTTGTGGTTCATTAACCAAAGCACGAGCAATCGCAATACGTTGTTGTTGTCCACCAGATAATTCAGTCACATTCTTATTTTCATAACCTTCTAAGCCAATAAGTTTTAACATTCTCATGACTTTTTGTTCAATAACATCTTTACTTATTTTTTTAATCTTTAATCCAAAAGCAATGTTTTGATAAACATTTAAGTGTGGAAATAAAGCATATTTTTGAAAGACTGTATTTAATTCTCTTTGATATGGTGGTTTATTCGCAATATCTTCATTATCAAATAAAATTGATCCTTCATTAGCATCTAAAAAACCACCTAAAATACGTAATAAAGTTGTTTTACCACAACCACTTGGTCCTAATAAAGTCACAAATTCATTTTCATATATATCCAAATTAATTCCTTTTAAAACAATTTGACCATCAAATTCTTTTACAATATTACGGAATTGTATTAATTTTTTACTTTGATCCATTTTTTAATCCCCCTTAAAACATAGGTGGTGTTGTCACCCATAATATCTTTGCTTCACTATTACCAATATTTTCTAAATAATGAGAACATTTTCCATTCATATAAAAAGTTTCTTTAGCTTTTAACTTATATCTCTTATTATCCCTTACTAAAACAATATTCCCCTTTAAAACATATCCAAACTCCTCACCACTATGACTTTCCATCAATTTACTTTTTTGTTTTGGATATAAAGTTAATAAAATTGGTTCCATTTCATTCTTTTGAGCATTAGGAATAATCCATTCAATTTTATAATCCTCTCTTTCATCTTCAAAAAAATCTTGAACATGAAAAACAATCTGTTCCTCTGAATCATCTTGAAAAAATTCAGACAAACTGGTGCCTAATGCTTCCAATATATCTTCTAATGTCGAAATACTAGGACTGGTCAGATTCCTTTCTACTTGTGATAAGAATCCCTTTGTGAGTTCACTTCTTGATGCAAGTTCTTGAAGGGTTAAATCATTTTGAATTCTTAACTCTTTTAATTTATTACCTAAATTCATACTTGACCTCCTTGTTTTAAATACTAAACTTTTTATATACATATACAACACTTGACATATTATACATATTTCTATTTTTATTTTCAATAATATTTTATATATTTTATAAAAAATTTACTATATTAAACTTTTTAATTAAAAAAAGATTCAAGTTTTCTAACTTGAACCTTCATTCATTATTCACCAATAATATCCATCATAGCTTTTTGGAATACTTCTGTTTTGTTTGCTGCATCATCAGCATCTAAACCTTTAATAGAGAAGTAGAACTTACATTTTGGTTCAGTTCCACTAGGTCTAGCAGCAATCCAAGAACCTTCTTCTAAGTAATATTTTAATACATTAGATTTTGGTAAATCAATTGTTGTTTCTTGACCATCAGCCACTCTTACACTTGTTCCATAATCTTCTACAGCCACAACTTTATATCCAGCAATTTCATTAGGAGCATCTTTTCTTAAGTTATCCATAATTTCTTTAATTCTAGCAGCACCTGCAGCACCAGCTTTAGATAAAGCAATTTGACTTTCCTTAAATGTACCATGTTTTGCATATAGTTCATTTAAAACATCAATTAAATCTTTACCTTGTTTCTTATAATAGTTACCAGCTTCAGCAGCAGTTAAAACAGCTTGAACAGCATCTTTATCTCTTACGAAATCTTTGATAACACAACCATAAGATTCTTCATAACCAAAGATAAATTGTTTTTCTCCTGTTTTTTCATATTTACGGATTTTATCCCCAATAAATTTAAATCCAGTTAATGTTTTTTCAACATCAACACCATAGCTTCTTGCTACTAATTCACCTAAATCAGAAGTTACAATAGTATTATACATAACTGCATTATCAGGTAAAGTTCCTTTTTCTTTTAATTGACTTAAAATATATTCTAAGTAAACAGCAGCAGATTGGTTACCACTCATTAATACATATTTACCATCATGTTTAGCAACAACACCTAATCTATCTCCATCAGGATCAGTAATAACAACAACATCAGCTCCTACTTCTTTGGCTTTGATAATTGATAATTCATAAGCCATATCAACTTCAGGGTTAGGAGATTTTGTATTTGTATAATCTGGATCTGGTGCACATTGTGCTAAAACAGGAACAACATCATATCCTAAACGTCCTAAACAAGTTCTTACAGGAATGTTTGCTGTACCATGTTGTGGAGAAAATACCATTTTAAAGTCTGATTTATCCATACCAGGATTAATTTCAATTCCCATAACTTCTTTATAGTATGCTTCATCAACTTCTTCACCAATCCATGTCATATATGGCATAGCTTCTTCATTTGAACATACTTCTATACCTAATTCATCTTCAACTTCATTAACATATTTAACAACCATATCTCCCCATTCAGGAATTAATTGGCAACCAGTATCATCATAAACTTTATAACCATTATATTCTTTAGGGTTATGAGATGCAGTAATCATAATACCACCAGCACATTTTAAGTATCTTACTGCAAATGATAATTCTGGAGTTGGTCTTAAACTTTCAAAAATAAATGATTTAATACCATAAGTAGCTAAAACTTTTGCACTTTCAATCGCAAAACGATATGACATATGTCTATTATCATAACCAATTGCAATACCTCTTTCTTTAGCGTTTTCTAAACCTAATACATATTTAGCAAATCCCACATTTGCTTTTCTAATTGTATAAATGTTCATTCTGTTTGTTCCGGCACCTAATATCCCTCTCATACCAGCAGTACCAAATTCAACATCAGTGTAAAAAGCATCTTCTTTTTCTTTTTCATTCATACTTGCTAATTCTACTTTTGTAGCTTCATCTACATTTGGATGGTTAAGCCATCTTTCATAATTTGTTTTATAATCCATCTTAATTCACCTCTAAACAAATTATATCAAATTCAATAATCGAAAGCCATAAAAACATGTCAAAACATAAAAAAATGTAACCCTTTACATATTTCGAAATTATTTGCTATTTTTCTTCAAAAATCGACTTTTTTATATAAAAACTTTGGGCATTTATGTGTATTTAAGAAAAAAATACACTATCAATTTGAATTGTTTATAATCTTATTTTATGTGTCATAAAGATATTGTAATTTTTTATATTCATACATAATATATTTATAAACATCCACGAGAAAACAATTCACATGGGTTAAGAAGGAGAAAACATAAGTCGTGTGATAAAACATTTAAAGGATTAAATATGAAAGAACTTATTAAATCATCACTTTCTGCTACCTCTAAAGCAACTACACAACTTACCAACAGTTCTGCTGATTGTACAACAGAAGTTAAGGCAGATGAAAAATGAAAAGTTAGAACTATTGTTTTTTATATAAACAAAAAAAGAAAAAAAGTAATAAAAACAAAGGTAGAAACAGTACAAACACTTATTTCTACCTGTTTTTTAATTAAAAATGAAAATCTCTTAACTGATTACTTTCTAATTCAAAAGAACTATGAACATATCTATTCAAAGTAATATCAACATTCATATGTCCTAAAATTTTACAAGATTAGATTTAATTATTTGTTTTTTATTATAAGTTTTACTTATGAATTTGATTAGTAAGTGAAATTGTAAAAATATGTATATGAATTATAATAAAATTAGAAAAGATAGGAGGAAAGAATATGAACGATTTTCAATTTCAAAATACAACAAAAGTATATTTTGGTAAAAACCAATTACATCATTTACATGAAGAAGTATTAAAGTATGGTCAAAAGGTATTAGTAGCTCATGGTGGAGAATTTATAAAGAAGTCTCCTTTATATCAAAATGTTATTAATGAGTTAGAATCTAATCATATAGAGGTTTTTGAATTAGGAGAAGTTGAACCAAATCCTAGACATACAACTGTCAACAATGGTGTCGCTATATGTAAAGATAATAATATTCAAAGTGTTATTGCTATTGGAGGTGGTTCTACAATTGATTGTTGTAAAGCCATTGCTGCTACATCTTTATCAGAAAGTAATAATATATGGGACTTAGTTGAAGGAAAAACAAAATGGAAAGATGCTTTAGCTGTTATAGCTATACCAACAATTGCTTCCACAGGAAGCGAAATGGATAAATCATGTGTTATTGCTAATGTTGAATTAGGGATCAAAAGTGGAATTAATGGTGAAGCCATTAGACCAAAAGCTGCTTTTCTAGATCCTACAAACACATTTAGTGTACCAGCTAGACAAACGGCGTGTGGTGGTTTTGATATTATGGCTCATATGATTGACATGAATTATTTTGTGAATGCTGATAAATATCCATTACAATTTAATGTTGTAGAAACATTATTAAAAACAGTACGTACACAATTACCTATTGCGATAAAAGAACCAAATCATTATGAAGCAAGAGCAACCTTGCTTTGGGCAGCAAGCTGGGCTTTAAATAGTTTTTGCACATCTGGGTTTAAAACTCAAGCTTCACTTCATGCTTTAGAACAATTTTCATCGACTTTAGATTTAACTCATGGATTAGGTTTAGCTATCTTAACACCTAAATGGATGCAATATTTATTAAATAAAGATTCAAGTGTTATTGATGATTTCGCAAGATTTGCTGTTCAGGTTATGGATATTAAAGATAATGAAAATAAAAAAGAAGTTGCTCAACAAGGGATCAATGCACTTCAATCATTTATCAAAGATGAACTTCTTTTACCTGTTCATTTATCAGAAATAGGTATTTATGAATTACCTATTGAAGCAATGGTAGAAAAAGCAACTCATGGTGCTGCTTCTCTACCTAGAGCTTATCGTGAATTAACAAAACAAGATTGTGAATGTATTTATAAAATGTGTTTATAAATAGGAGGAAATAATGAAGACAAGAATTTTAGGACAAGGATTAGAGGTTTCAGCTATTGGATTAGGATGTATGACAATTGGAAAAGACTATAGTGAAGAAAGTCAAAAAGAAGCAATAGCTATTATTCGTAAAGCTTTTCAATTAGGTGTGACTATGTTTGATACGGCTGAATGTTATGGCACAAATAGTCAAAATGAAATATTAGTAGGAAAAGCTTTAAAACCATTTAGAGAGCAAGTTGTTATTGCAACAAAATGTGGTGTAAAGTTTAGTGATGGACATATGATTATCGATAGTTCACCAGCAACAATTAGAAAATCAATAGAAGGATCTTTAAAAAGATTACAAACAGATTATATTGATCTCTATTATATTCATCGTGTTGATCCAAATACACCTATTGAAGATGTTGCTCAAACAATGAAAGAACTTTATCAAGAAGGCAAAATCAGACATTGGGGAATCTCTGAACCAAGCATGGAAACATTAAGAAAAGCCCATGCTATATTTCCTGTAACAGCAATAGAAAGTGAATACAATATGATGTTTAGAGAACCAGAAGAAGACATTCTTTCTGTATTAGAAGAATTAGAAATAGGTTTAATCCCCTATCGTCCTTTGGCAAGAGGTTTTTTAACTGATGCTAATGAAGGTATGTTTTTAGAAGGTGCTCAAAACACAAGATTTGATAAAGACAATTTAAAAGCTAACATGGCTTTAAAAGAGTTTGTCATCAATTTAGCAAAACAAAAGAATATCAGTGCTGCACAACTCTCTCTTGCTTGGTTACTCGCTCAAAAACCATTTATCGTCCCTATTCCTGGTACCTCTAAATTAGAACGTATGGAAGAAAATATTCAAGCTGCCAATATTACATTTACTGATAAAGAATTAAAAACAATAAATGACTTACTCCAACAAATCACAATTGTTGGAGAACGATATGATCCTCATAGTGAAAATGGAAAAAGCGTTAGAAAATAGGAGGTAAACCATGAAAAATTTAATTGTTTATTTTTCACATGATAAAGAAAACTATGTGAATGGAGAAATCAAAGTTTTAGATATTGGAAATACAAAAGTTGTTGCACAAAAGATACAACATTTCATCAATGGTGATCTTTTTGAAATCAAACCATTACATGATTATCCTGATATTTATCATGAATGTACTAAACAAGCAAAAAAAGAACTCCATGACAATACCAGACCAAAAGTAAAAAATATTGTTTCTCATATAGAAGAATATGACAATATCTATTTAGGATTTCCTAACTGGTGGTCAACAATGCCAATGTGTGTATGGACTTTTTTAGAAAGCTATGATTTATCAGGTAAAAATATATATCCATTCTGTACTCATGAAGGAAGTGCAATGGGTCAAAGTGAAAAAGATATTAAAAAATTATGTCCAAATAGTATTATTCATCAAGGTCTTCCTATTAGAGGAAGTCAAGTCAATGAATGTGATGAAATCATTAAACAATGGATAAAGGAGAAATAAACTATGAGTATAAGTAAAAAAGCACAAGAATATCATGAAAAAATGTTCCCAGGATATGAATCACAATTATTAAAAACAGATCCTGAATTCATTGAATTGTTTGATAATTTTGCATTTGATGAAGTTGTTAATCATGATGATCTTGATGATCATACTAGATTTATAGCTATACTTGCGACATTATTAGGATGTCAAGGTATTGATGAATTTAAAGCTATGTTAACTGCTGCTTTTCATTTTGGAGTAACTGCTATTGAAATGAAAGAAATTGTTTATCAAGCAGTAGCCTATTTAGGAATTGGAAGAGTATTTCCTTTTCTACATGCTGTTAATGATTTTTGTATAGCTCACCATATTTCTTTACCATTAGAATCTCAATCAACAACAAATTCTAACAATCGTTTACAAAATGGTGAACAAGCACAGATTGATATTTTTGGAGAAAGTATGAAAGATTTTTATCAATCTGGTGATGATGATTCAAAACATATCAATTATTGGTTAACTGATAATTGTTTTGGTGATTATTATACAAGACATGGATTAAACTATAAACAAAGAGAATTAATCACATTTTGTTTCTTATCTGCTCAAGGTGGTTGTGAACCACAACTAATTGCTCATGCGAAAGCTAACATCAGATTAGGAAATGATAAAGATTTTTTAATCAAAGTTATTTCTCAATGTATTCCCTATATTGGATATCCAAGAAGCTTAAATGCTTTGCGTTGTGTTAAAGAATTGGAGGATCAATAAAATGAAAAAACGACAATTAGGAAAAACAAGTATGTATGTTCATCCAGTTGGATTAGGATGCATGGGATTTTCTCATGCCTATGGTCTTGCTGAAGATAGAGAAACAGCTATTCAAGTAATGAAAGAAGCTCATGCTTTAGGTTACAATTTCTATGATACAGCTGAATGTTATACTGGTGAAAATAAAGATGGAAGTATTTCATATAATGAAGAATTAGTTGGTGAAGCCATTCATGATTTTAGAGATGAAGTTATCATTGCAACAAAATTTGGAGTAGAACATAAAGGTGATCATTTAGAATTTGATAGTTCACCAAAAGCCATTAGAAACGCATTAGAAGGAAGTTTAAAAAGATTAAATGTTGATTATATTGATTTATATTATCAACATCGTATTGACCCTAAAGTCGAACCTGAAACAGTTGCTGGTGTCATGAAAGAACTTATTGAAGAAGGAAAGATTAAAGCATGGGGTATTTCAGAAGTTAATGAAGATTACTTAAGACGAGCTCACGCCATTTGTCCTGTAACAGCTATTCAAAACAGATATTCAATGCTAGCAAGATGGCATGAAAAACTATTTGATGTTTGTGAAGAATTAGGCATTACATATGTTGCTTTTTCTCCTATGGCTAACGGATTACTAACTGGACAATTTACAAGCCAAACACAATTCCCAGAAGGTGACTTTAGAAACAATATGCCTCAATATCAAGAAGAAGGTTATCAAAAAGCACAAGCTTTATTAGATATTTTAAAAGAGTTAGCTTTAAAGAAAAATGCAACAATGGCTCAAATTTCACTTGCATGGATGATGTGTAAAAAAGATTTTATTATTCCTATTCCTGGAAGTCGTAAGCTTTCTCGATTAGAAGAAAACTTTAATGCTAGTTATATTGAGCTTTCACAAGAAGAAATTCAAAACATAGATAAACAACTAGAAACAATGGAATTTGATGTTTTTGGTGGACATTAAGGAGGATTAAAATGAATAAACAAGTAATGATTGTGGTAGGAGCTGGACAAATCAGCATGGCTATCGCAAGAAGAATGGGTTATGGTAAGAAAATAATCTTAGGTGATAAACATATAAATAATGCTCATGCTATCGCAAAAACAATGAATGATGCAGGTTTTGATGTAGAACCAATAGAAATGGATCTATCTTCTAGAGAATCTATTTTAAACATGATTAAACTTGCTCAATCTTATGGTGATATCACAATGCTTATTAATGGGGCTGGAGTATCTCCTAGTCAAGCACCTATAGATATGATCTTAAAAGTTGATTTATATGGAACTGCCGTTTTATTAGAAGAAGTTGGAAAAGTGATTGCTGAAGGTGGTGTTGGTGTTACAATTTCATCTCAATCAGGACATCGCATGAAACAATTAACGCCTTTAGAAGATGAACAATTAGCAATCACACCTACAGAAGAACTATTATCATTAGAACTATTACAAGAAAAAAATATCCATGATACATTACATGCTTATCAACTTGCCAAACGTTGTAATGAAAAACGTGTCATGGCAGAAGCTGTCAAATGGGGACAAAGAAAAGCAAGAATCAATTCCATCTCTCCTGGTATTGTTGTAACACCATTAGCTATTGATGAATTCAATGGACCACGTGGTGATTTCTATAAAAACATGTTCGCTTCATGCCCAGCTGGTCGCCCAGCAACAGCTGATGAAATTGCAAATGTTGCAGAATTATTAATGAGTGACAAAGGTGCTTTCATTACTGGATCAGATTTCTTGATAGATGGTGGAGCTACAGCTTCATATTTCTATGGTCCTTTAAAACCAAAACAATAAAGGAGCATTAATATGAATCAAAAAGTATTAATTATTTCTTCAAGTCCAAGAAGAAAAGGAAATAGTGAAACATTATGTAATCAATTTGCTAAAGGAGCAAAAGAAGCAAACCATATAGTCAAAAAAATAAATCTAAACGACTATACAATACATCCATGTCTTGCTTGTGATTATTGCAAGAAACATGATAACATCTGTTTTCGTAAAGATGATGCTCATATGATTATACAAGAAATGATAGAAGCAGATGTATGGGTTTTAGCGACTCCTGTTTACTTCTATAGTGTAAGTGCCCAGCTCAAATTACTTATTGATCGTTTCTATGCAAGAGAATATGAAATAAGACAAAGTGCAAAACGTAAGAAAGTATACTATATTATTACAAGTGGTGCTAATGATTTAAGTAAACACACTGCAACAATAGAATCAATGAGAGGTTTTATTCAAGTATTAAGAACAGTAGATGAGGCAGGAATTATAAATGGTGCTGGAGCCTTTCAATTAAATGATATATTTACTCACCCTGCTTATTTAGAAGCCTTTCATCAAGGAAAAAGCATATAAAAACAAACCTAACGACAAGGTTTGTTTTTTATATATTTTGACTTAACATTTTTCTTAGTAAGTCTGCAAATTCTTCAATATAGTAATTTGTTCTTTCTTTAGACCAAAAAGCACAATATTTCCTTTGAATCTGTTTATCTTTATTAAAGAGTGGGATTCTTTTTATGCCTTTGGCAACATATGGTAAAGTCCCAATTGCTTCAATAGGCATAAATCCTCTTTGACTCACAACCATCAATCTTCCTTCTTCTATCGAAGAAGCATAAAGAAATTGATTAGAAAATTCAAATGTATTTTGATAAAACTCTTTTTCTGTAGATTGTTGTTCTTTAGATGTAATCAAGATACATGTCTGTCTTTTTAAATCATCTACACTAAGATATTTTCTTTCACTTAATGGATTTTGATTAGAAATCTCAACAAAGCAATCTGCCAATATCAATTCATAATTATAATAATTATCATGGAAAGCTCGTCTTTGATCACTAATTAATAAATCAACTTCGCCATTTATTAAATAATGATAAAGTTCTTCATGTGTTCCCACAACAACAGACAATGATACTTCCGGATATATTTTTGAAAACTCTGCTAAAGTTTGTTGTAATTCTATAGCTCCATAATTTTTTAAATATCCAATTGTTAAAGATAATTCACCATTCTCTCCACGTCTTATTGTTTCCTTTTTTATCTTTTCTAACTCTTCTACAATCTGTTTACCATGACGATAAAAATATTCACCAGCCAACGTTAATGAAAAACTCCTTTTTTCCCTTACAATAAGTTGAACCCCTAATTCATTTTCCAATGCCTTCAACTGTTGAGATATAGCAGACTGTGAAATATAACATAGCTCTGCTGCTTCAGTAAAACTACGACAATCAACAACAGCTATAAAATATTCTATTTGCTTCAATAACATATTCTCACCCCCTTTACCTTATCACATCAACACACTCTCCACTAACAAAACGAATCAAATCATTTGGATTCAAAATCACTTGTAACCCTCTTTTTCCAGCACTCACAGCAACTCTATCCAACAATAAAATATCTTCTTGAAAATATGTATTAAATTTCTTTTTCATACCAACAGGAGAACACCCTCCTCGCATATATCCTGTTAAAGGTAATAACTCTTTTTGATGAATCATTTCTACACTTTTATTTTGACTTGCTTTTGCTAATTTCTTTAAATCTATTTCTTCTAAAACAGGTATACAACAAACCAAATAATCATTAACACCTTTTAATACTAAAGTCTTATAAATTTCATTTGCATTTAAATCAACTTGATCAATAATATGATCACCACTTAAATGATCATCATCATATTCATATTCTCTTAACTCATAATCAATATGTGCTTGATCTAATAAACGCAAAGCATTTGTCTTTATTTTTTTCATCATTATTCACATCCTTATCTTATTTTACCACAAAATAAAATAACTCAGCTATAAATCTTTTTTCTTTTTATAACACATGTTATACTTTAAAAAAGGAAGTGAAAACTAATATGAATAACAAAGAACGTTTTATAGAAATATACAAAAAACATATTCATAGAGAAGGTAGTGAAAGATTATTAGAATTTCTTATGTCAAGAAATTCTGATTTCTTTGAAGCTCCAGCAAGTGCTAGATTTCATGGTAGCTATGAAGGTGGTTTACTAGAACATAGTTTAAATGTATATGATTGTTTAAAAGATTATTTATCTAGAAAAAGAGTCCAAGACATATATCGTTTAAGTTATAATGAAGAATCAATTGCTATTGTTGCATTATTACATGATTTATGTAAAATCAATTGTTATAAAAAAGGAACAAGAAACGTGAAAGAAAATGGTCAATGGATTCAAGTTCCAACCTATGAATATCAAGATAATTTACCTTATGGTCATGGTGAAAAAAGTGTTTATATGATTAGTGGATATATGAAACTAACAAGAGAAGAAGCATTCGCAATTCGTTATCATATGGGCTTTGCTGGTAATGAAGATGCAAGAAATGTTGGTTCAGCTTTTGAAATGTTCCCACTTGCTTTTGCTTTATCTACTGCGGATATGGAAGCTACTTATTTCATTGAAGGAAAACAATAGTGCCTAAACTCAAATGAGTTTAAGCACTTTTCTTTTATAATGTCTTAAATTTTTTAACACCCCATGTTCTTATTAAATAATAAAAATAAACATTAATAAGAATCATGACAATCATAACAATATACATATAAATAAATGCTGACATAATATCAGATAAGACAATCATATATAACATTGGAATCACAAAAGCAGTTCCCATAGATATAAACATCGTTAACATAACAGGCATACTTTGTTTCACACAAACAGTTTCATTAACCCAATCAAACTTAGGTTTCCATAAATTCATTAATAACCCTAATAACGCAATAAATACAGTAAACAAATTAGGTGCAATAATGACTAATAAACTATCAACAATATTTAATTTCATAATTATAGAGGCAATAATAGAAAATATCAAATTAGCTGGAATACACATTATCAAATGCAACAACAATTTTGTATTCAATATATCAATTTCTCTAATTGGAAGATTTTTAATAATCCATAAACGATTACCTTCAAGAGAAATCAATGAAGCTGTAATAATATTTAATGAACCTACACCTACCCCCATTAAACACAATATAGGAACAATATTTTCTTTCACAAAAGGTAGCATTATAACTATTTCTTGTAAAGTTGATGCATAAATAACAAGAGCACCAGAACCAATAATAGTCATAATAATTCCCATTGCACCATTCAACATAACCATAGCATTACTTGTAAAATGTCTTATTTCTCTTATCAGCAATGATTTTATCATTGCATTTTGTTTCATTGGTTTTTCAACATATTTAATCTTTTTAGACTTAGGTTGACTTGTTGCCATTTGAATAAAGTTCTTTGATAATAACCACATCACAAATACAAATGGCATTAATGCACAAACCAAATAAATCAATAAACTAAAAATATTAACTTGTTCAATTGCTATACTTAAATGATAAATAGGAAACAATCCTTGTTCTATTGCCTGAGCAATACTTCTTCCATTTTGAATAAGAATCAGAATATATTCTTGAATATAATTCACTCCATAAAAATAAACTGCAAAAAAGCCAATAGACAATACCAAAACAATAATATTTTTCTTTCTCACTCTATTCATAACATGTGCCACAACCCAAGCAATCGCACAAGTAAGAGCCAAAACAAATAAAGGCAACGTTAAGAAAACAACAACAAATACAATAATCTGACCAACTGTCATTCCTCTTTTCACAAAATAAATTACAAAAGCCGGTCCAGCTATCAACAACTCATAAATATAATTTAAAAATAAAATAACAAAAACACGACTCAATAAAATATCTCTATTCTTTAAAGGCATTGACATCAATAATTCATTATCCTTAGCTTCATACATTTCATGTTCAGTAATAAACACACTACCAAGAAAACAAAACATAATCACTATAATAGCCATCAAAGCAAAATATAACCAATCTAACTGCATTAAGTGTAGTGGTTCCACTAATGAGTTAAACAAAGCCCCAAACAATCCACAAAAAACAACAGCCACATAACCAAATAGAAAAATCATTAAAGCAATTTTTCCTTTACTTGCGGACTTATTCTTACTACTTTTTACTTGTCTATAAAATAAACCCTGTAGTTTAATCTTTATTAACGTCTTAATCATGTGTATCTTCCAATTCTAAGAAAACATCCTCAAGTGATTCATTTTGAGTCACATCTTGAGTACGACCACTAATAACTAATTTCCCTTGTTTAATAATCGCAATACGATCACATAACTTTTCAGCCACTTCTAACACATGAGTAGAAAAGAAAATAGCACCACCTTGATCACAAACATCTTTCATTATTTGTTTTAATAAATGAGATGCTTTTGGATCTAATCCTACAAAAGGTTCATCCATAATAATTAACTTTGGATCATGAATAAAAGCAGAAATAACAGCTAACTTTTGTTTCATACCATGTGAATAAGCACTAATAGGTTGTGCTAAATCATCAGTTAAATCTAATAAATCAGCATACTTTTTAATACGTTCTTGTCTATCTTTAGCAGAGACTTGATAAACATCAGCAATAAAGTTCAAATACTGTACACCAGATAAATATTCATATAAATCAGGATTATCTGGAATATAGGCCATTGCTTTTTTACATTCTAACGGATTATCTTTGATAGACTTCCCATCAATATAAATATCTCCCTCATCAAAAGGTAGAATCCCAGCAATTGATTTTAAAGTTGTTGTTTTACCTGCCCCATTATGACCAATAAAACCATAAATTTGCCCTTGTTCAATATGCAAAGATAAATCATCTACTGCCTTAAAATCATCATATTTTTTTGTTAAATGTTCAATACGTAACATAACATCCCTCTTTTCTATAAATTATATTCTTTCATCATCAATATCTTTATCTATTTTTTTATATATCACATAAGAATAGATTAAAGTCACTCCAGCTTCAATAACAACACTCAACAACAATGTTATAATTATAGCCTTTGGAAAAATAATTGCTGCCACAATATTAACCACACCACATAAAACAAAAGCATAACCTCCAAAATGATGAGATTTCTTCCATACCTCTTCATTTGCTAGTGTCCAAGGTGTTTTAATTCCTAAAAAATAATTTTGTGGAAACTTAGGCATAAAATTACCAATCACAACAAACATAATCCCCATAATAAATCCCATTCCCATAGAACCATCTGTAGTGGGATTCATTGTTAAATAGTAGAAGAATCCAGCTAAAGCTACAAAAACTAAAGATAAAGCTTTTCTAACAATATCAAAAGTCTTTTCCCTTGCTATAAACTTCTTTTTATTAGGATCAATTCTCTTTGACAACAACATTCCATAATAAGTCAATATAGGTATTAAACTTATAATAATAAAAGAATAACGACTACCATAACCATCAACCTGCCAATTTGAATCCCAATGAATTGGAATAACATCAGGCATCGTAAACACACTACCAATAAATACGAATGTCATGATCCATATAAAAACATCAAATATTCTACTTTTCATTTTCATTATCTCCTACTTTAGTAAAATTCATAAACCACTTCATCATTTCTTGAAAGACGCTCATATCTAAACTATAAACAATATTTTGACCTTGTCTTTCATCAACAATCAATCCACTATGTTTTAGAATCGTTAAATGATGTGAAATAGAAGGTTTTGTCATATGAAACTGTTCTGCTATTTCACCAGCATTTAAAGATTGTTCTTGTAATAGTTCTAATATTTTACGTCTTGTTGGATCACTTAACGCTTTAAATGCATCTCCCATACCTATCCTCCTTTTTAGATATTTAGATAATTGTCTAAATATCTAATTTCAATATATCACTTTTTTAATACGATGTAAAGTTAAATAAAAAGTTCTAATCTCATGTGATTAGAACCCTTTATTAACTATTTTGTTTTTCCATCTACAATCATAACAAATTTCGTTGTTGAATCAACACCATCTGAAACTTTTGTAAATGTTTGATAATCATCAGCAAGTTCAACAAGTTGTTTTGTTTTATTAACATTCTTCTTTAAAACATTATTCACAACATCTGATAATTTTGTAATTCCTTTTTCATTAAATTCAATCATACCATTAGTTAATTGAGTAGAACCTTCTTTTAATAACTTAGCTGCTGTTCCTAACTGAGAACTTGATGTTGATAAAACTTCTGCTCCTTTTTGTAATTGATTAAGACCATTATCTAATTGTTGAGACCCTGATAAAGCTTGTTTTGTTCCTTCTTTTAATTGACTAACACTTGCTGTATATTCTTGAATTCCTTTATAAAATGTTGAAAAACTATCTAATTGTACTTGTAGATTAAAGACTTGCATATAAGCATTCTTTTCATCTCCTGTTGTATGTTTAGAAACTTCTGCTTTAATTTTATCTTGAATTGATTGTGATTGCATTTGTTCTTGTAATGCATTTGCTATTGTTTCTTGATATGTTTGAGATTGTTTTTGTTCATTTATATTTTTTTCTTTTAATTGTTTTACATAGGCTTGATATTCTTTTTGAAATAATGTTTTACCTTCTTCACTATTTAAATAAGCTTCTGCTTCTTCTTTTGAATATCCGTTGTTAACAAGATTTTGAATAATTGTTGATTGAACACCTTGACGAATTTGATCATCTTGTTCTTTTAAAGCATCTTCGATTGCTTTTTCTATGTTTTGATCAACAACTGCCCTCACTTGTTTACTAACTTCATCTTTGATGGCTTGAGTGACTTGTAAAGTTGTCGCTCCGGCTATTTTTTCTAAAACATCACTTAATGTTTGATGATAATTTGCTATTGTTAAATCTGGCATATTGATACCGACTGCTTGTAATGGTGATTTTAATTGTGTTGTTGCTGTAGATAACAAGACTTCAAATGTTTGTTTGGCACCACTTGTTAATTCATTACTATGTTGATCAAGTTCTTGTAAACCATTGTTAATGACTGTTAAACCACTGTTTAGTTGTTTTGAACCACTGACAATAGTATTCAAGCCACCACTTAATTGACTAACACCGATATCAAATTTATCATATTGTGTAGAAAATTCACTAATACCTTTGTTTAAATCTTCTCCACCTTTTTGTAGTTTTGAATATGAAGATGTCAATTCATCCATCATACTATCTAAATCATTCATTTTATCAAAAACTTCTAATTCTTCATCAGATAAAACAGTAGGTGTTGCTGCTGAAATCATACTTTTTAATTCAAATTTTTTTGTCTTATATTCAATAGTGACTTCATCAAAATCTTTTAAATTCTTATTTTGATCATAGTTTTCATAAAGTCCCGGTGCAGCTAATGCCACAATAACATATTGAGAACCATTACTTACAACTTTACCATGTGTGACTTCGACTTGACTATTTTGATCAGTTGGTAACATTACTCCTGTTGTAACAACAAAAGGAACATATAAACTTTCATGATTAACTGTTTTTTTAACATTGTTTTTATATTTGATGTTGATTTCAACACGACCTGCTTTATTGAGCATGTCATCAACACTCATTTCTTTTCCATCTAGTTTATAAGTGATATTCATACTGATAGGTAAAGTTTTATTTGTTTTCCCTTGATAATAAATATCATTTCCATGAGCATCCCATACAATATTTTCACCATCTTGTGTTAATGTTTCATCACCATTTACATTAAAAATATCACTAAGAGTTGAAACATCTTTTAATGTTTTTTCTTCTTTATCATTTTTTAAATGTTCAGAAACGATTGTTATTTTTTCATTTCCATTTTCATCTAATTTTGTATATACTGTTTCATCCTTTGTATAAGCTAATGAAGGTGTCATAGCCCCCATAAGCATTGTAGATACAACTAATGATGATACTGCTACTTTCTTGACTTTCATTTTAATATTCTCCTTTTTCTTGAATCATCAATTGTTTAAACCCAAAAGATGACTTTAATATAAGTTTATCAAAAACTAATAATAATGCTGGTACTACAGTTAAAACAACAATCATTGATATAATGGCACCCCTTGACATCAAAGTACAAAGAGAAGCAATCATATTAAGCTTTGAAATCATACCAACACCAAATGTTGCAGCAAAGAATGACATTGCTGATACAAAGATAGAACGAATAGATTGATCAATTGATATTGTCATTGCTGTATATTTATCATGTCCTTCTTTTCTTTGTTCTAGATATTTTGTTGTCATTAAGATAGCATAGTCAATTGTTGCTCCTAATTGAATTGTCCCAATAACAATAGAAGCTACAAATGGTAAAGTATCTCCCAAATAACAAGCAAATGCCATATTAATAAATATTGCTAATTCAATACCAGCAACTAATAAAATAGGCAAAGATAATGATTTTAAAACAAATATCATAATAACAAATATAACACCAATAGAAGCAATATTTACATTTTGAAAATCCTGATCAGCAATAGAAACAAGATCTTTCATACAAGGACCTTCTCCTGCCAGAATAGCATTTTCATCATAACTTTTAACGATTTTATCTATTTCATTAATTTGTTGATTTAATTGATCAGTTGCAACTTCATATTCAGAATTAACAAATATCATTTCATATTGATCACTTTCAAACACTGACTTTAATTCATCAGACATCATTTCTTCAGGAATTGCTAATGATGATAATTGCGATGGTGATAAAACAAGATTTATTCCTTCCATATCTTTAATTTGATTAATCATATCATTAACCACATTATCTTTTATATCTTTATTAACCAAAATAACTTCTGCTGATACAATATCAAACTTATCTTTTAATTCAGTATTTGCTATACAGCTTTGTAAATCCTGTGGTAAATCTTTTGTAAGATTATAATATTGCTTAATATGGTTATTTCCATAAATAGCCGGAAATGCTATAAGAATAGCTAGAACTAAAATCACTTTATGTGATTTAACAATCCATGAACTCATTTTTTTAAATTCCGGTATTAATGTTTTATGTTTTGTTCGATTAATCCATTTATCAAATACAAGTAAGAATGCCGGGAATATTGTAACAGTAGATATAACACCCAAAATAACACCTTTAGCCATAACTATTCCAATATCACTTCCTAATGATAATTGCATTGTACACAACGCTAAGAACCCAGCTATTGTTGTTAGTGAGCTTCCTGCTACTGATACCAAAGTATCACCAATAGCAGCAATCATTGCTTCTTCATTGGTATCTTTTTCTTTCTTTAAACGATCATATTTATGATATAAGAAAATAGAAAAATCTGTTGTCACTCCAAGCTGTAAAACAGCAGCAATTGATTTTGTAATATAAGATATTTCACCTAGAAAAATATTCGTTCCCATATTATACAAAATCGCAATTCCTATATTCCCTAGTAATAAAAACGGAATCAAATAGGAATCAAGAGAAACCATTAATACTAATAAAACCAAAACAACAGCCACAATAACATAAGTAAAAATTTCATTTTCAGCCACAATACTTGTATCTAAAGTAGAAGCTGACATACCACCTATTTTAACTGTTTCATCTGTGATACTTCTCATTTCTCTAATAGCATCTATTGCTATTGTAGAATCTTGAAAAGTCACTAACATTAATTGACTATCACCGTTTTGAAACGATTCAGATACTTCACTAGGTAACATCTCTAAAGGTATAGTTGTACCTATGAAATCAATAGGAGAAATAACCTTATTGACTCCTTCAATATCTTTAAACTTGTTTTCTAGTTTTAATATATCTTTCGCAGACATATTCTCTAATGAACACATAGCAAAAGATCCCATATCAAAATCTTCTGTCAAAATCCCTTGACCTTTCATTGTTTCAATGTCTTTAGGTAAATAAACAAGAATATCATAATTAATTCTTGTTTTCGCATAACCAAAAACAGAAGGTATCAATAACAATAGCGACACTATAACAATTGTTATTTTATACTTAACAACAAACCTTCCTAACGTCTCTCCAAACTTCTTCATTCTTAACGCCCTCCAAACTGACCATTAGTCATTTTATTTAAGACGCATATATCCTAACACCAAAATGACCATTAGTCAATATTAAAATGACTAACGGTCATAAATATTCTTAAATTATATTGACTTTTCTTTTTTTTGTGGATAATATAAAAAAAGAAAGGTGGTCATCATATGAGTGCTCACAACTCTCTAAAAAAACATATATATTCTAAAGTAGAAAATAATAAAAATGAAAAATTAAATAAGTTGCTTGATACAGCTTATGATTTATTTACAAATAAAGGTATTAAACATACTTCTATTCAAGAAATTGTTGATCATGCGGGAGTCGCTAAGGGGACATTTTATTTATATTTTAAAGATAAATATGAACTACAAGATTATTTATTAGCTATTACTTCTTATAGACTATTTGAAAAAGCTTTAAAAGCTTGTTCAACAACACAGTTTGATCGATTAGATAGTAAAATCATTTTTATTATTAATTTTATTATTGATGAATTAATTAATAGAACAACACTTATTCATTTTATTAAAAAAAATCTTTCACTAGGTTTATATAGTGAAAAGATTCCTATATTAATTGATGATGAACAATTAGGTTTAAAAGAATTATTCATACAAGATGTCAAAAAGAAAGGTTTAAATATGCCTCATCCTGAAACAACATTATTTATGATTATTGAATTAACAGGTTCTACAGTTTTTACATCTCTAATGAACAAAGAACCTTTACCTATCAATGAATATAAACCTATCCTTTATAATACAATTAAAAGAATGATTAATGAAGATGGAGATGTTTGTGGTTGTTAAACCACAAGCATCTTTTTACATAGAAAAAAGGAATCACATTTGTGACTCCTTCGTGTAGCTATCTATTATTCAGCAACTTTTTGTTCTTTAATAACTTTAGCAATTGATGCAATTACATCTTTTTCATCTTCACCTTCAGCAACAATTTCTACAGTTGCTTTAGTAGGAACACCTAAAGACATAACTCCCATGATTGATTTAAGGTTTACTTCTTTACCGTTGTAAACTAATTTAATATTACTAGTAAATTTACTAGCTTGGTTTACTAAGATAGTTGCAGGTCTAGCATGTAATCCAACTGGATCTGAAACTACGAAAGATAATTTTTCTGCCATTTTATTGACTCCTCCTTAATAATTTATAATCCTATTATAACACAATATAAATACATTTCCATATATTTTCGAAAGAAATTTTAGCGCTTTCATTAATAATTTGAATTTATCCTCATGAACACAGATTTTATTGGTTTATACAAAATTATACAAACAAAAAAATTTCCAACCGCATGTATAATATCAAAGAAAATACCTGCTACCCAATAAGAAAAAGCATATTCAAAAGATACTGGAATATAAGCTAACGCAAATAAAAAACCAAATATCAACCCGTAAAATCCTAAAACAATTGACCATGACAAATAATCATCTTCATTAATTACTTTCTTTAAATATTTAACCGCTATATATAAAATAGGCCATACATAAATATAACTCCACCACCATAAACCAAATCCCCATTGTATACCTTCTAACAAGATAAAAACTAAGATTACATATAGTGTTTCACCAGGCATAACAATTGTCATAATAAGGATAAACAAAGATACCAATTCAATATTTGGTAGAAAACTTAAAGCCACTTGCGATACAAATAATATAGCTCCAAGGATTCCAATTTTAACCAATTGTTTTGTTTTCATTCTAATATCCTTGTTTTAATTCTAAAGTATATGTACTTCCATCCTTTAATGCTAAACTATCTGCTCCATATGTTGAGCTTTGTCCATCTTCTAAAATAGCCCACCAGTATTGATTTGTTTCATCATCTTTTAATCCATCAACAACATGAATATACATACCATATTGACTATCTTCATATTCAACAAGATTTTCTTCTTTTAATAAATCTCCTAAAAATTCTTTATCAGTTTTATAGTCTTCAGACTTATTGACATTATCTCTTTTGGAAACAATTTGTAATGTCACTGATTTTAAATCACTGTTAGCTTGTTGTTGAAAATAAAAACCAACTCCTGCAATCACAATAATAGCAATAACGAGTGCTATCAACCCTTTTGTTTTGTTTTTCATAAACATTCCTCCATTAAATTTTTGTTTCACATACGCAAATGGATAGTTCATCAAGTAGAACGACTTTATACACCGCAAAGTATATCCTCAGATAATGGCAAGTCTTCCGACTCAGATTCAACGCCTTCGCACCTTCCCAGTTTCCCAGTGGTATATTGCTAAGCTCATCATTACGGCAGCGGGACTGTTGAGGATTTACACCTCATTCCTTATTAATGTTTCCAACCATTAAATATGCATTTATGAAATCATTATCATTGTATATGAAAATATATTATTTATAAAGAAAAAAAGTGTATTTCTACACTTTTTGAGCAACGACAATAAAACGATGAGTTGTCATTTCATAAAAACTCTTTTCTTTGATTTCTTTTAAAGCATTCATATAAAACATTTGATATTTATTAATATTGGCTAAATCAGGAGATTGCTTCATAAAATAACTATGAACAGCTTGTATACTTCTAAAACGAACAGTTCCATAATCATCCATCTTTTCAATAATTCTCATTCCAATATCTTCTAATGTTTGAGCACATGAATAAGCATCCCAAGACCCTTTCATTCCAAAAGGAACATACATCTTTAAGAATTCTTTTAAATTGGCAGTTCCATTTTGATTAACAATAAAATATCCACCTTTTTTTAAAACCCTTTGAATTTCATATTTATCATAATTTGAATATTGACACATAAGAACATCAATTCTTTCATCTTTAAAAGGCATTTGTGAAGAAGGAGTTAACTTAGTCACTTGTACTGGTGTTCCTTCTAAATTCATTTTTGTACGTTCTATATCACCATAAGGTTCAACATCAAAAGTTGCTTCTGTAAAACGATTTGATTCTTTGACAAACTTTCCTTCATCAATACATAAATAAGCTAAATGTGACTCTGGAGTCATATACTGATCTAAAACACTTAATTCATCATATTGATGAGGTGTTTCTTCTATAGTCTCATAATCATTTTGTATTGTTTGTGATAATTGAATTAATTCATTTTGTAAAAAACGAGCTTCTTCAATATCTTTTTTACATCTTTTCTTACCATAAATTAAAACCAAATATTGAACAATAGCATCAGAAATAATCCCAACTGCTAAAAATATAACAAAGTAAATAAACCATGATGCAGTAAATGGAGTCGTAGGACTTGAAAAAACATAACAAATCAAACAAATAAAGAACATATATCCTACTCTACGATAATTAAATGGTTTATCCAAAGATAAAAACCAATTCATATTATTTGCTTTTATCATACGACTACGTGACATTTCAAAAAAGATAAGTTGCATCAACAACATCAAACCAACAAAAGTTAGTATTAATATAACTAAATATTCCATAAAATCTCCTTTATTCAATAAATTCTCCATCAAAAGTATAATAAACATTACCCATAGAGAAATATCCCTTTTCTTCAAAAACTAACGATCCTTCAATAGAAAAAACAACATTCATATCATCTTGAGTATCATAAAGATAACTTCTACCATTTTTACCTAACAATAAATATTGTTCATCATTATAATCAATATAAGCTATTTCTGGTAATGTTGTATATTCAACAGGCAGAATTTCTTTTCCACTTGTATCAATAATTCCAAATTTTCCTTCTTCATCATATACTGCATAATATGAACTATCAATATACTCAATTTGAGCATAAAAATCTTTTGTTATGATACTACCATTTTCATCAATCATTGAATAACCTTTTTCATCTTTCTTAACAATTGCTCGATTATTCATATCAAAAGGATTAGCATCCAAATAAACATCATCAAAAGCTTGTTTATTATCAAAACCATAGAAAACAAAACCTTTATCCTTTTCATAAACTGGGAAAATAGAACCAGAAATATGATATGAAGCAGGATACAATTGACAATTCTCCAATTCTCCTATGACTTTACCATCTGCATAAACCTGATGTGGTCCATAAATAACTTGAGAACGTATCAAATAATGATTAGCATCTTTATAATATGATGTCATTAAAACTGGTTCTTTACCCATTTCATATATATATACCTTTTGTCCTTGTTTCAATATGATATTATTAAGATTATCATATTCCACACTATCCACAGCAATGGTATTTTGATAAACTGTTTTATTTTCTTCATCAATACTCAATAAACTTTTTAATGTTTTATCATAAAGAATAACACTCTTATTTAAAACTTTATCCTTTGCTATAATTTCAAAGTTACCTTTTTCTTTAATGTCAGTGATTTGTGCTTCTTCACTCGTTGTAAAATCATAAAACTCTGAATGATCTTGATAATTAACGACAACACAAGTACTATTTTCATACTGATTAGCACTTAAAACTTCATCTTTTGTTTCTAATAAAACTTCACCGTCTTTATATAAGATTGTATATTTATTATTTTCAATAATAATAGGTAATTTGCTTTTTCTAATTTGTGTTTCTTGACTTGCAGTATAAAGAACTTCTCCATCTCCATTTAAAACAAATAAATTATTGTTATAGGTATCTGTTTGTGGAACTGTTTCTTTCTGTTCTTCTTTTTGCTCTACTTTTTTTGTTGCATATAACATTTCATCAACAGCTTCTAATGTTTCATATGTACCAAATGGGATAACTTCATCTCCATCTATATTAATAAATCCTTTTTGATCTTTTTCATTTGTTACAATATATCCCACACCTTGAATTTCTTCAAAAGTTTTATATAGATAATTTGTTAATTTATCTCCATCTTGATTATATAATGCATACAATTGATTATCTCTAGTAATCATAAAAGTAGAATTAATTCCACCTTGTGAACATCCAAATAACATCATTGCTACTAATATAAGCAAACCTAATTTTCTCATAATAAACCTCCTTTACATCGCTATAAGTATATCATATCTTTATCATATTATCATTGTTTTTTGAAACATTAGGAATATAATAATACTAAGAGGTGAATTGAAAATGAACGAAATTTTAAGAAATATTCAAGAAAGAACAAGTTGTAGAAGTTATAAGACTGAAATGATTAAAGACGAAGAACTCAATTTGATATTACAAGCCGGTATTCAAGCACCAAGTGCAATGAATAGACAACTTTGTGAAGTCTTTGCAATCACAAACAGTGAGATTATCAATCAATTAAATGATGCCCTAATCAATGCTTTTATAGAACGTAATGAAAAAAGAAACAATTATCATTGCAGTTATCATGCTCCTGTATTTGTAATTGTAAGTGGTCCTGATGATGATACACGCCGTGTAGAAGATGGAAGCTGTATGTTAGAAAACATGTTTTTAGCAGCATCAAGTTTAAATATTGGATCTTGTTGGATTAATCAATTAGGTGATACCCAAGACACAAAACAAGTCAGAACAGTTCTTAATGAGATTGGTATTCCTCAAAATCATCAAGTTGTAGGATGTGTCTGCTTAGGTTATCCTGAAAAAACTTCTCCAATAAAAGCAAAGAAAGTAGAACGTATTCATATAATAAAGTAAAAAGGAATCGAAATGATTCCTTTTGTTTTTGGGTATATTTTTTAGTAATACTACGAATTAACCGATGTGTAATGGATCGTCATTTCCCACAACTTCACCAGTTTTTGTTGTAGCAACATAATAAACTGAATTATCTTCTGGTTTGTAATAAACTTCTAATGTATCAATAGTTGTCATTTTCACACCTTTTGATTTAACATCCTCTTTTACCAATTTTTCAACATCAGTTGCTTCAACGTTTTTATTATTAAATTGTATTTGTAACTTTAATTTCACTGTTCTATCCTTCCTCCTCAGTAATATTATAAATGAAAGCGTTTCCTTTTTCAATACTTTCCCCTCATTTATAAAAACAATATACCATTTTTTTATCCAAAAAACAAACATTTTTACAATATTTATGAATAAATACAAAAAATGATTTCATTTTTTATATTCTTTTGTCGTTTTTTCACTTAATAATAAGAAAAAAGTGGAAATTCCACTTATTCCATACGAACAACTTCATCTTGATAAGATACTATTTGATGTTGTGCTTTAATAAATGAAAAGCTTGTAAAAGCCATAAAAGCATAACCAATCAAAAGATCTTTGATAATTTCAAACACCATACTTGAATCACTTAAAAGAAGTGGTATAAACTCAAAAGATTCAACAAATGATACCACATAATATTCATTCATAACATCATGAATCATCCAAACCAATGAAATTCCTTCAGCAACAGCAAGCATAATCACTGCAATAACAACAGAAATCCATACACCTTTTTTATCAAGTTTACCACCTAATATTTCATATCCCTTTATACAACAAAAAGCCATCACAAAACCAACCAAACCTGCTATATAACCAAGCTTATAAACAACCACCCAAGCAACAACACCAATAATAGAACCTAATAACGCACCAATAATCCCTAATGGAACATTCGCTTTTTTAGCTTTTGATTGTGATTCTTCAAAACTCTTTAAACAATCATCACAATACAAATTATTATTACCATAAACACTACCAACAATTAATTCTTTTGTTTCTCCACAATGACGACAATATTGTTCATATTGATTTTTTTGACAAAATTCAGAAAAATCTTTTAAAATCTTTTCAAAATCTTGGGCCGTTATTCCCTTAGACGCTTTTATACTAATCACAACAAATCCTTCACGATAATCAGTCCAAGCGATATGCTCATTTTGATCTAATTCACGTAAGTAATTATTGATAATTTCAGCATGATCAACCCTCATAGATGTGACAATATTATATTGACGATGTGAATTAACATCATTAATAACATACTTATAGCCATCAATACTTCCATATGCAACTTTGCATTTTTTATTTACTTCCATACCAATTTGTCTTAAATCATTAAAGTTTTTCATTTTTTCCCCTCCTTATCCATGATTATATCATTTTTTTGCTAAAAGAAAAAGCCTTATCGGCTTTATCCATTCATTTTCTTAGTATATGCTTTTCTTCTTTCGTTTTCTGTTAATAAACGTTTTCTTAAACGAATTGATTGAGGTGTAACCTCTACTAATTCATCATCATTAATATAATCAAGACAAGATTCTAAGTTAAAGACACGAGGTTTCTTTAAAACAACTGTTGAATCTTTTGTAGAAGAACGTGTATTCGTTAATTGTTTACCTTTTGTAACATTAACAACCAAATCATTATCACGACTATGTTCTCCAACAATCATACCTTCATAAACATCTACACCAGGGCCAATGAACATCACACCACGATCTTCAACTCCACCTAAAGCATAAGCTGTTGTTTGTCCAGAATCAATAGAAACAAGAACACCTAATTGTCTTTCTCCAACAGTATCTCCTTCCATTGGACGATATTCTAAATAAGAATGGTTAATAATTCCATACCCCTTAGTCATTGTTAAGAAGTTAGTCATAAATCCAATCAATCCACGAGAAGGAATTGTATAATGAACTTTAGTCATACCATCATTAGATTCCATATTTTCTAAAGTTCCACGTCTAAATCCTAAAGATTCAATAACGCTACCAATACATTCATCAGGTGCTTCAATAAAGACATCTTCATAAGGTTCACATTTGAGACCATCAATTTCTTTAATAATAACTTTAGGTTTAGACACTTGTAATTCAAAACCTTCACGACGCATATTTTCAATCAAAATAGATAAATGTAATTCTCCACGCCCTGAAACAATCCATTCTTCACTATTAGGAATTCTTTCAATCTTTAAAGACACATCTCTATTTGTTTCTTTAAATAATCTTTCTTCAACCTTACTAGCAGTTACAAACTTACCTTCCTTACCAGCAAAAGGTGACGTATTTGTACCAAATACCATTTGAATAGTTGGTTCATCAACATGTAATAAAGGTAAAGGTTCTTCACAACTTGGTGTACAAACAGTTTCCCCTACACCAATATCAGCTAAACCAGCAATTGCCACAATATCCCCAGCACTTGCTTCTTCAATTTCAACTCTATGTAATCCTAAGAATCCAAATAATTTTTGAATTCTAAATTGTGTCTTTGTGCCATCAGCACGTAAACATACAACTGATTCATTCACATGAATCTTTCCTCTTTGAATACGTCCGATACCAATACGTCCAACATAATCATTATAATCTAATAAAGCTGGTTGGAATTGTAATCCACCTTCTTCATCAACTAATGGTTCAGGAATTTCTTTGATAATCATATCAAATAAACAATCCATATTTGGGACTTGTGTTGCAATATCAGAATCTAAACTTGAAGTTCCCATTAAAGCTGATACAAAAACAGTTGGGAAATCTAATTGATTATCATCAGCTCCAAGTTCCATAAACAATTCAAGAACTTCATCCATAACTTCTTCAATACGAACAACCGGTCTATCTACCTTATTAATAACAACGATAGGTTTTACTTTTGCTTCTAAAGCTTTCTTTAATACAAATCGTGTTTGAGGCATTGTTCCTTCATAAGCATCTACAACTAATAAAACACCATCTACCATGTTCATGATACGTTCTACTTCCCCACCAAAATCGGCATGGCCTGGTGTATCCATAATATTGATTCTATAATCTTTATAATGAATAGCTGTATTCTTAGCTAGGATTGTAATTCCTCTTTCTCTTTCAATTGTATTACTATCCATTGCTCTTTCAGCAATTTGTTCATTAGCTTTTAATGTTCCAGATAATTTTAATAATTGGTCAACCAATGTTGTTTTTCCATGGTCAACGTGTGCTATAATGGCAATATTTCTAATATTCATATTCACGCACTCCTTTTCAACTGTTAGATTATAACACAATTATGTCAAAACACAATAATAAATTATTCTTAATAAACGAAAAAAACATCACTTATGTCATGTTCTTTTCATATCTTTATAAAATGAATAAAATGATGCTTTATAAATTTAAATTTAGTGCATATTATCTTACTTTTTTATGACTCAATAAAAAAATGATAAGTCATTTTGATAACTGTTTGAATATGATCAAGATTATCAAAATTATGGGTTGCATTTTCAATAGATTCAAAACGAGGTTGATTCATCTTTTTCAAATATATATTTGAAATATCAAAAGGAACTGTTGTATCCTTTGTTCCATGTATAACCAATAATTCATTTTTATAAATATCTAAATCTTTATAAAAATCTCTTGCTGTTATATCCTCTACAAATTCATCAGAAATTTCAAAACCACTATGATCATATGTTTTCGCTTTAGCTACATTTCCTTTTAAATATTCAATAGCCACAGGAAGATTTAAAGCAGGTGCCCATAAACACATCTTTTTAATATCATTTGGATAAAGCTTTGCAAGTTCACTGGCAATAGCCCCACCCATAGAATGTCCTAACACATAAATATCAGTAACTTGTTGTAATTTTTGCATTTCTTCTAAGATCACTCTGGCACATGACAACTCATCTGCAAAAGTCATATCTTTAAACATCAAATCAGATTCTCCACTTCCTAAAAAATCCATTCTTATTGTACCAATTCCTTGTGCTTCTAATAAACGAGCGATTTGCACATATGAAAATTTTGTTCCGGTATTACAACCTGTAAAACCATGAAAAATAATACAAACCGGAAAACTTTCTTTAACTGGAACATGAAAGAATCCTCTCATTATTCCTTTTGGTGTTGGTATTTCACAATATTGTTGCATGATATCCTCCTATAATTGTTCCTTAATTGCCTTAGCATAATGAACATATCCTTCTTCATTAATATGTAAACCATCTAAATAATAGTTTTCAATAGGTTCTCCTTTTTTATTACATAAAGCAGGATAAACATTAATAAAATGAACATATTCATATGGAATCATTCTTTGATATTCTTTATAAACCATTTTTAAAACATCATTACTTCTAAGACCACTTTTTGTATACTTATAACCATGTAGTTTTTCAATACATGGAATACAACTGATTAAATGAATTTGACAATCAGGTAAATTATAATGAATGATTTCAATCATTTCTTTCATATTTAAAGCAATATCTCTAGGACTAGCCATAATCGTATTCCCTAAATCATTTGTTCCTACCATCAAGAAAACTTCTTTAGGTTCATACTTTAATACCCCTTCATCTATAAAATGCAATAACATATCTGAAGTTATACCAGCAATCCCACAATTATAAACCGTACCTCTATCACTCATATGTTGATAAACATCAAAATATTGAGTTAAAGAATCACCATAAAAAACACTACCACCCTTTTGAGCATGTTTTTGTTGTTGAATAATTTCAACCATTCTCTCTAACACATAATCTCTTAACTGATACTTGTTTGTATCATATTTCATATTCTCTCTCATAGCCATCCTCCTAAATAAATATGATTTGCACACACAACATATAAATAATTGTACCACCAAAAATTGATAAAAGTGTATTTCTTTTAAACACATGTAATAAAACAACACTCAAAACACCAATAATCTCACATATACCATGATTACCAGACAATAAATCAACACCTTTTAAACAATAAACAACAAGCATAGCCATAATTGAATAAGGAAGAACTTCCCCTAAATACTCTATAACAGGATTTGTTTTCTTTTGAAAAAGCAAGAAAGGCAAAGCACGAGTTAATAGAGTCACACCAGCAACCACAACAATCAATAATAAATCATGCATCACGTTGTCCTCCTTTATACATCACCAATAACCCAATAATAATACCAATCATTGATGGAATGATGAAAGCATCGGCTTTAAAAACAATCAAACAACAAATACTCACTATAAAACCTAAATAAGTATAGACATGTTGTTTTGAAGAAAGAAACTGTTCAACAACAATCACAATAAATAAAGCTGTCATTGCAAAATCTAACCCCGTTGTATTTATAGAAATCATTGAACCAATTAATGATCCCATAACACTTCCAATAATCCAATAACATTGATCAAATAATGCTATAAAAAACAAATATTCCTTTTCATCGCATCCTTCTGGTGTTTGACTTCCAACTAATAATGAATACGTTTCATCAGTTAATGAAAAAATCATATAAGGCTTTCTTTTCCCCATATCTTTAAACTTTTGTATCATTGATAATCCATAAACCATATGCCTTGCATTAATTAAAAATGTCATCAAAGCCGTACTCAATAAAGTTGCTCCACTTGTCAATAAATTAATAGTCACAAACTGCATACTCCCAGCATAAATAAAAACACTCATCAACAAAGCATAAATAACGCCATATCCTTTACTTTCTAAAAGCATACCAAAAGCCATACCTAAAACAATATACCCCATCATTATTGGTATTGAGGCCTTAAATGCTTCTTTAATCGTTCTTTGCATAAAAATCCCCCTATTTATGATAAGTATACATAAAGAAATATTCAAAAACAACTCCTAATCTTTTTAGTTTTATTACACAATTAAATATCATGAGATAAAAATTTATCTAAAAAATAATGTGAATTTAGAATATTAGAAAACATTTTTTCAACATTTCTAATTCAATTTTTTTATTAATAGATACTGCTATAATGCATTTGTGATGAAGAAATATTTCTATCATCAATTCAAATTTAGAGGAGGAAAAAAAATGAAAATTTTATTAGTATGTAACGCTGGAATGTCAACTAGTATGCTTGTATCTAGAATGGAAAAAGCTGCTAAAGCAAAAGGAATTGATGCTCAAATATTAGCAGTACCATTAACAAAGGCAGAAGCAGAAATAAATGAATGGGATGTTGTTATGCTTGGACCACAAGTCAGACATTGCTTAAATCAATTAAAAAAATGTTCTACAAAAACCCCAATTGAAATTATAGATATGCGTGATTATGGTTTAATGAATGGCGAAAAAGTTTTAGATAAAGCCATTCAAATCATTAACCAAAAATAGGAAGATAAAATGAAAAATCGTATTTTAAATGAGAGATTAGCAGCTATTGTTGCAAGCCTTAGACATGGGGAAATGTTATTTATTGCTGATGCAGGAAGTGGTACATCATCTAAGGCTATGTATCCTTTGGATACAAATGTAGAATATTTGGATTTAGGAGTTGTTACTGGTTCACCGAGTTTTAAAGATATTTTTACTACTTTAATCAATTGTGGTGATTTTGAAGGTGCTATCGTAACTGAAGATATGAAAGAATTGAACCATAAAGATTTTCAAATTGTTGAAGAGGCTTTTGATAGTCAAAACATTCACATTATGCACTATATTCCTGAATATTATCAGATGAGAGATAGATGCAAAGCAGTTGTTCAAACTGGTGATTATGGTGTTCATGCCCAAGCCATTTTAATTGCAGGATATTCAAGTGCGGATATTCCTATGAAATGGTTAAAGGAAGGATTGAAAGAAGATGCTGAGTGAAAAAGAAAAAATGAAGATGGGGCAATGGTACGACGCTAACAATGATAGTGAGTTACTAGATACAAGGATAAAAGCACAAGATTTATGTTTTGAACTTAATCAGTTAAAACCAAGTAACGAAAGTGAAAGAAAAAAGTTAATTTGTCAACTTTTAGGATATTATCCACAAGATTTAGTATTACTTAGCCCTTTTACTTGTGATTATGGAGTTCATATTCATATTGGAAAGAATGTATTCATCAATATCAATAATTATTTTATGGACGGAGCAGATATAACAATAGGAGATCATGTTTTTATAGGACCATCATGTGGCTTTTATACAGCGAATCATCCATTGGATTATAAGAACAGAAATAAAGGTTTAGAAAAAGCATTACCTATTACAATAGGAAATAATGTTTGGATTGGAGCAAATGTCACAGTATTACCTGGTGTGACAATTGGAAATGGATGTGTTATAGCCGCTAATACTGTTGTAAACAAAAATATAAAACCTAATTCATTAGTTGCTGGTATTCCTGCTCATATTATCAAGACAATTGAACAATAGGGAGACGTATAAATGGACGAATTCTTACAGGATATAAATACTTTTTTCTTTTTCAAATGGATATGTATACAAGAAAACAAAAATTATAAAGTCTATCGATACGAGAAAGATCAAGATATTATTTATATAGAAACAGAATATGGACTAGGAGAAATAACTTTTAATAGATTAAATATTATCGAATTAAAAGTAACCAACAAAGTAACCAATGAAATTAATTTCTATCTTCATTTTCAAATGAACACCATAAAACATGCATTAGAACTATTTAATGAGATGATAGAAAGTATTATCAGTTTATCAAGCAAACCTGTTATAAAAGTTTTGTTAAGCTGTTCAGGTGGACTAACAACTGGTTTCTTCGCTCAAAGAATCAATGAAGTTATTCAGTTACTAGATTTAGATTTAAAAGTGGATGCAACAGGATATAACAACCTATATCAAATTGGAACTCATTATGATATTATTCTGTTAGCACCTCAAATTTCATATTTACATGCAAAAGTCCATGATATTTTAAAAAATCAAATTGTTTTAAATATACCCCCTCAAACTTTTGCAAAGTATGATGTTGGAAAAGTTATTTCCCTAATAACTAAAGCAACAGAAAATAAAAAAAGAACAGAAAACACACAAATTAATGAATTATCATTACACTTAGATATTAAAGACAAAAGACAGATCCTTTGTTTAACCATATTCAAAAATAAAGAACGTATTCATATCACGTATCGTTTATATCAAAAAGGACAAATTCTTGTAGAGAACGAAATCATTAAGTATAACATATCTATCCAAGATATATATGATGTTTTAGATACTATTATATTACAATATCCTAATATATCTATGATCGGGATATCAATTCCTGGAATTATTCATAATGGTCTACTTTCGTCATCATATATCAAAGATATAAAAGACAATGAGATTGAAATGGCTTTTACATGTAGATACACACAAAAAGTCATAATCACTAACGATGTAAATGCAGCCTCTATAGGATATTATGTATCACAAAAATATTACCAAACATTTATGTTTTTGTTTCAGCCACTTTCTATAGGAGCTGGGGCTGGAATTATTGTTAATGGAAAGCTTTTAGATGGCAGTCATCACTTTGCTGGTGAAGTCATATACTTACCATTGAATTTATCCAATGAGAGATCAGAACTTATTCATACTCCTGAGGGTACGCTTGAAATTGTTTCTAAAACTATTTTATCTGCAATGTGTATTATTGATCCTCAAGCGATTATATTATTTAGTGATTTAATTACTCACGAAGATGAATTAAAAAAAGAAATTGAAAAAAGTATACCTTGTACATTTATTCCTGAAATAATTAAAATTGATAATGTACTAGAGTATATCCTACTAGGACAAATGGTTTTATGTTCACAAATGAAAGGAGGAAAATAAAATGTTTTGTGATTATCATGTACATACACATTTTAGTGATGATAGTGAATATATTATGGAAAATGTTATTAAAGATGCTATAGCAATGCATATGGATGAAATATGTTTTACTGATCATGTTGATTATGGCATTAAAGTTGATCAAGAAACCCTAACAAAAAAACAGATTATAAAGCTTTCTCAAGGACATGAATTTGCCCCTTTGAATGTACACTACCCACAATATTTCAAAGAAATTAAACGATTAAGAAAAAAATATTCTCAAATAACAATTAAACAAGGTATGGAATTTGGAATTCAGACACATACCATTCCATTATTTCAAAAACTATTTAATCAATATGATTTTGATTTTATCATACTTTCATGCCATCAAGTTGACGATAAAGAATTTTGGACCCAAGATTTTCAAAAAGAAAAAACACAACAAGAATATAATTTAAGATATTACCAAGAAATACTGAATGTCATAACACAATATAAAGATTATAGCGTTTTAGGACATTTAGATTTAATTGCAAGATATGATCAAGCAGGTCATTATCCTTTTCAAAACATCAAAAGCATAATAACTGAAATATTAAAAATTGTTATTCAAGATGGTAAAGGTATCGAAATAAATACATCTTCTTATCGTTATAATTTGAAAGATTTAACACCATCAAGAGATATTTTAAAATTATATAAAGAACTTGGTGGAAAAATTATAACTATAGGTAGTGACACACATCAAAAAGAACATTTAGGTGTATATATTAAAGAAACAAGAAAGGAACTTAAATCTTTAGGGTTTGAATATTATTGTACTTTCAAAAATATGAAACCATTATTCCATCCACTATAAAAGCCAACATGAGTTGGCTTTTAATCTATATAATGACTAATTTTATGATTTAAATTCTTATCATAATCTCTATTAAATAAACATGCATATATACAATCTAATAAATATTGTAAAGAAATACGTGACGAAAACGATGCAATTTTCTCTTCTGAATCTTCATAAGACGAAAAATAAAGGTGATAATCAACATACTTAGCAAACGGAATGTGAACAGTCGAAGAAATAAGTACTATTTTCACACCTTTTTCTTTTAATGTTTTTACAATGTCACTAAGATAGGGTGTTTTTCCAGCATAGCTTACAATAAGTACAACATCTCCTTTTTTACATGATTGAGCCGTCCAATGCTGATAAAAACGCTCTTTAACAACTTCTACTCTCACACCAATCTCTAACATATTCTGCTGAAAGCTTTCAACCATAAAATAATTACCTATAGAAGGAAACATAATAATATTATTAGCGTTATATAGTGTTTGAATAACATTTAAGAAAACATCTAAATCAACTAAATTAAAAGTCGATTTTAAAGTTTGATCATATAAAGACAACATTTTAGACATAATCTGATGATGAGTATTTAATTTATGGAAGGGATAATTATAATCAACATCTTGCACTTCTTTTTTTCTATTCTCTAATTGTAATGAAATTTGAACTTTTAATTGAGTAAGACCTGAAAGTCCTAGTTTTTCAATAACGCGATAAATAGTGGATGAAGATACATAAGATTCCTTAACAAGTTGTTGTAAATCTAACATTAAAACATCATGAGGATGATTTATAATATAATTCACAAAGACCTTTTCACTTTCTGTAAAATGATCTACTTGTTTGATTTTTGTAAAAATATTCACGTCATCACATCCTAACAAATAATTTAATTTTTTTCATCATAACAAAACAATTTCAAAAAATCAATAATAGAAAAGATATACATAACTATGAAAATTAATATTCCAAATGCCTTAAACTTCCTTCATAAAACGTATATTCAGCACTTACAAAAGGATAAGTCACTTCCTCTTCATAATACCAAGGATCATCATGTCTTGGATTTTTTATAATATGAAACTCTTGAGCAGGCATATACCCTTGGGCTAATAAGAAAGCTTTTTTCCCATCTTTTTCACTCATATCTACAATCATAACAACATGTCCAGGACTTCCACCTTTCAAAAACACATCACCAACTTGAATATCGGCTAGATCAATTTTCTTGGATTCTATATCCATTGATAATGTACTAGCATAAGAAAATACGATTCTTAAATACTTTTGAAAACTTTGATATGTTTTTTGATTAGTATTTGTTTTAACCCATGAACATTGATTTCCATTGATTGCTATTTTATAACCAGAACGCCACTTTGAATAATCAGCATAAAAGCCATTTACAAAATGAAAACCAATCTTATCATATTGTTTTTGATGATAATAATATTCAGCATAAACACGCATAATTGAATCGGCACATTGTTGTAAATCAGCATTTTCAATAGGTAATTTCATAACAGCAATATGTGCATTTTGATTACCTTTTTCTTCCCCGTTATATAATAATACAGGACTTCCATGTTCTTTTAATTCATAACTTCTTAAAAAATAGGTTAAACTATCTGATTGAACCTTTGTACGTTGATACCCTTTAGGTGGTTTAATTCTTGTTTCTAATGTTTCTCCTTGAGGATTAATGATTTGATATTCTTCTTTTTGAACTTCAACCTGTGCTTGTTTTTGACAACCTAACAAACAAATAAAACATGAAATAATAATAATCTTTTTCATAAGTCTTTTGTATAGTTATAATGCCCTTTTTCATATCCATGTTTTTCATAGAACTGATGAGCTTTTAAACGATAAGTTGAAGTTGATAATTCTATTTGTTCTAAATTTAAAGATCTAGCAATACTTTCTATTTCCTTGATCAGACGATCACCTATTCTTAACCCTCGGTATTCTGGACTTACAACCAATTCCACAATTTCACCTGTATCTTTATGATGATGTAAATAATGATGAACATAAAAACTTAAAAATCCCAAAACTTTTTCTTTACGATACACTAAAAAAATAACATCTTTATTATTCAATCCATCTTTATATACTTGATTAAAATGTTCTCTATTTATGTCTTTATTTTCTAAAACACATATCAATTCATAAACATCATCTAAATCTTCTAAACTTGCTTTTTCTATCATCTGCATCACTTCCTTTGTTTTATGATTAATTGTCAATCTCTCAACATTTTCTTGCGATATTGTAAAGGTGTATCATGATAAGTACATCGAAATATCTTTATAAATGACTTGGTATTTGAAAAACCATGTATCATTGCTATGTCTTGAATTGTTTTAGAACTATTGATAACATCATTATAAGCTTTATATAAACGATAAGACATCAAATAATCTTTAAATGTTTTTCCTATTTCACGATGAAATTGTCTTGAAAAATATTCTTTACTTATATGAAATTGTTTTGATAAATGGTCTAAAGATAAATCTTCTTGATAATGATCATGGAGGTAAGACAAAATACTTTTGATTTGTTGCTGATTATGATTAATGGTTTGACTTTGATATTTTCTTAATAACAGATTTAATATTTCTAGTAGACAAGCTATAATGTTTAAATATGAAAATTCATCTTGATTTAAATATAGTTTTTCTAAACGATAATATAATTCTTTTAATTCTTGATGATCTTTATTTATTGATAAATCAAAGGTGATTTCATCTATATGAGGGTAATATTGCTTAATAAAATCATAAGAAATCAATACAATAATAGCATGAGGATTCTTTCCTATTGATTGAGCATATAAAGAATGCACAATACCACTATTTACACAAGTAAAATCATCTTCAATAAGCTGTTTCTTTTCTCCCATTTGTAAAACAACTTTGGCATCTTCTAATAATGAGATTTCTAAACTTCTATGCCAATGTGCAGGTATAAATATATCCGTAGGAAAGTATTTATTAATATCATCACCTTTTAATATTGCAATTAAGGCTGGTATATGATTCACATGTTTAACACTTTCATGGTAATACGTTGACATGTTTCTCACCTCTCTTATTTGATTATAACACATTCTTCAAGGTAAAGAAAAAGGATAGAAAAAACTATCCTAAATCTTCACCATTTGTTTCAATAACTTTTTTATACCAATAGAATGATTCTTTTCTTCTTCTTGAAAAATCACCTGTACCATCATCATATCTTTCAACAAAGATAAATCCATAACGTTTAGCCATTTCACCAGTAGAAGCAGATACTAAGTCAATACATCCCCAAGGTGTATATCCTCTTAAATCTACACCATCTAAAACAGCTTCATGCAATTGTTCAATGTGACTTCTTAAATAATCAACACGATAATCGTCTCTCACTTTACCATCTTCATCAATCTTATCATATGCACCTAATCCATTTTCCACAACAAAGATAGGTAATTGATAACGATCCCAAATTTCATTTAATGAATAACGTAATCCTTCTGGATCAATTTGCCATCCCCAATCAGATGCTTTTAAGTAAGGATTAACAACCCCACCTAAGATATTACCTTTGCTTGCTTTTGCTTTTTCTTCATCAGCAGTTTGACAATTTGACATATAGTAAGAACATGTATAGAAATCAACAGGTCCTGCCGCTAAAATATCAGCATCTCCTTCTTCCATATGTACTGTAATATTATTTTCTTTAAAATAACGTTTTATGTAATTTGGATATTTACCACGACATTGTACATCACTACAGAACCAGTTCATAATATGATTCTTACGTTGTGTTTCTACAACATCTGATGGATTACATGTTAATGGATAACTTGTTGCATAAACAATCATACATCCCACTTGATAATTTTCATCAATTTCATGTGCCATCTTAACAGCTAAAGCACTTGCTAAAAATTGATGATGTAATCCTTGAAAACGATTGTTAGGAACATCAACTTGATTCATAAAATCCATTGCTTTAATTTCATTTAAAATACCTTGTCCTAAAAAAGCACCCATTGCTGTTGTTGCACTATTAATTTCATTAAATGTTAACCAATATTTCACTTTACCTTTATAACGAGTAAAAATCGCTTTACAGAAATTCAAATAACAATCAATCATTCTTCTATCTGTCCATGAATTCCATTTCTTTGTTAAACCAAATGGAACTTCATAATGTGAAATTGTAATTAATGGTTCAATATTATATTTTAAACATTCATCAATTAAATCTTCATAAAATTTTAAACCTGCTTCATTAGGTTCACTTTCATCACCATTTGGGAAAATACGTGTCCATGCAATAGAAAAACGATACATTTTGAATCCCATTTCAGCAAATAAAGCAATATCTTCTTTAAATCTATGATAATGATCAATTGCATCATGTGAAGGATAAAAAGTTCCTTCTTCTAAAACTGGTGTAATTCTTTTACTTGTTGTTGCAGTACCTCCAGTACAAATATCTGGACAAGAAATACCTTTACCGCCTTCTTGCCATCCACCTTCTAATTGATTAGCAGCTGTAGCTCCACCCCAATAAAATCCTTTTGGAAAACTCATTATTTATTCCTCCTTTATTCTGTCTTTATTATAAAGAAAAAAGGCTATAATACATAGCCATTTTCATATTTTGAAAGATTTACATTCTAATTGTCTGAACTGCCAAACACCCAGGTCCACCTTGTGTAATAAATGCTGGTGATAAATCATATAATTCAATTTTCACATTTTCAAAAGCGGCTTTCATTTGTTCTACGACTGCTTGAGCCTGTTCTAAAACACCAGCATGACTAACATAAATAATATAATTTTCATCTAATTCCATTTCTTGAAAAGCTTTGATGATTTCTTTAATCGCACTTTTAAATGTTTTTTTCATAGCGAATTTTTCTAAACGTTTTCCATCTTTTGTTTTTGTCATTATTGGAGTGATTTTTAACATTCCACCAACTGTAGCTGCTAACGGAGTTAATCTTCCTCCTCTTTTTAAGAAACCAAAATCTTGGGGTATAAGGAAAGATTTTTCTCCAGCAATACTTTTATGTAATTCCTTAACAATATCATGAACTGATAATCCTTCATCTCTTAAACGAACTGCTTTTTGTACTAAATATCTTTGTGGCCCACATAATGTCATAGAATTAATGACATGAATACGATCATTATTTTCCATATTTTCTTTTACAGAAAGTGTACTTTGATAAGTTCCTGACAATCCATCTGCCATACAAATAGATAGAATATCTTCATCTTCATATTTTTCAAACACTTCCATAGTTTCACCGATTGATGGTTGTGAAGAACTTGGAACAGCACCATGTCTAACCATTTCTAAAAACTCATCACTTTGAATATCAACAAATTCTTTGTAACTTTTCTTATTGACAATAACATTTAAAGGTAAAACTTCAATACCCATTTCTTGTCCTTGTGCTGGGGTATATAATGCACTTGTATCAGTTACTATTTTCATACAATCTTCTCCTTTAATCTACCTAATATTAAAGTATCAAATATAATAAACAATGTCAATAGCTATATAGTTTTAAATACTACATTCAATAGAGAAATAATCTATTTATCTATATTTCTACAGTCTTTCGATTTAATTCTTTAGCCACAAAAATAAATACAATCGCAATCACAATACCTTTTAATATACTCGATATTGAAATTGACCACCAAATACCATTTAACCCTAAAAATGTCGTTGATAAAATCATCACCAATGGAATTCTCGCTGCTGTTAAAGTAATAGAAACAAATGATGGTATAAATGTTTTACCAAGTCCGTTCAATGCTCCAGCCAACGTACTTTCTACACACATAAACAATTGAGATAAAGCTAAAATACGCAAATAATCAACACCTAAAGGAATAACATCTACTTCACTAATAAAGATAGAAAAGATTATTCCAGGGAATATAAATAAAACTAATGTTGTAAAGATTCCCCACATAACAGATGTTTTTAATGCAGATACTGTTCCTTTTTTTACACGATCCAAACTATCTGCACCATAATTTTGAGCAACAAAAGCATTTAAAGCATTTCCAAATCCTTCAGCACTCATCCATGAAATAGATTCAATTTGTGAACCAACTTTTTGTACAGCAATCGCAACATCACCATATCCAGCAATAAATCTAGCAATAATCATTGAAATAAAAGTAAAACACATACTTTGTATACCTGTTGGTAATCCTATTTTTAAAATTCTATGAAAGAATATACCTTTTACTTTCTTTAAAGGATGTAAATCATCAAATAAAATTCTATCTTTTTTCGCATAATAAATCATACATAATAAAACAATCACTTGAGCAATAACAGTTGCAAGTGCAGCACCCATAACTCCCATATCTAATGTAAATATAAATAAAGGATCTAAAACAATATTTAAAATTAATCCTATTGTTGTTGCTACAAAGGGATGATGACTATTTCCAATAGCTGTCATCAAACTCGTAAATATTTGGTTTAAAAAGTTGATTACTACAAATCCACATGTAATCAATAAATAGATTTCTGCTTGTTGAATAACTTCACTAGATGTTAATTCAAAAAAACCAATCATTTGCTTATGAAACAATACTGTAATTACTCCAAAAATCAAACCAAAAATTGTCCCTAGCTGTAAAGTTGCAGTTGCAAAATTCACTGCTTTTTCTTTATCATGTGCACCTACTGCTTGTCCTACACAAACCTGACCACCCATTTTGGCAAGTGTACTAATCCCATTAGATAACCACATATACATACCAGCACTTCCTACAGCAGCAACTGCATTAGCACCTATTCTACCTATCCATATCATATCTGTTAAATTATATGCCATTTGTATAAATGATGTTCCCATGATAGGTAAAGCCAATTTCATTAACGTTTTAAAAATTGGACCTTCTAATAAATTCATTTTCTTTTCCATATAATACCTCACAAACGAAAAGATAATTGCTCACGCAATTATCCTTATTCTTCCTCAATAACACCCATTAATTCTAAAATTCTATTTAAATCTTCTGTATTTGTATATTTTATCGTAATAGCATTATCATCAACTTTAATTTTAGTACGATATTTCTTACGTAATAAACCTTCTACATAAACATATTCTTTAGGTTTTTCTACTTTAGGTTTTGCCTTACGAGCATCTTGCAATTTAATACCCTTAACAATATCTTCAACATTTCTTACTGATAGTTCTTCTTTAATAGCTTTATCAGCAATTTCTAATGCCTTGTTTTCATCAATTGTAATCAAAGGTTTAATATGCCCCATTGTTAATGTTCCATTTAAAACATAATCTTGTAACTTTTGTGGCATTTTTAATAGTCTTACAGTATTTGCAATATGTGCTCTTGATTTTCCAACACGTTTAGATAATTCATCTTGTGTTAACTTTAATTTTTTCATCATTGCTTGATAAGCTTGAGCTTCTTCAATTGCATTCAAATCTTCTCTTTGAATATTTTCCAACAATGCAATTTCCATCATTTGTTGATCAGTAAATTCAACAATAATAGCAGGCACTTCCTTCAATTCAACAATACCAGCTGCTCTAAAACGTCTTTCACCAGCAACAATTTCATACCCTTGTACAGATTCTTTTAAAATAATAGGTTGAAAAATTCCATGTTCTTTAATTGATTGAGCTAATTCATTTAATTTTTCTTCATCAAAATGTTTTCTAGGTTGATATGGATTAGGTCTAATATCTTTTAAAGGAACCATCACTTGTGATAATTGTGGAGCTTTCTTTTCAATCGCATTAATCATTGATTGAATATCAGCACCTTGTGATGCTTCATTAAAAATAGCATCTAATCCCTTACCTAATTTTTTCTTTCTACTTGTTGCCATTACGTTTCACCACTTCCTTAGCAAGTTTTGCATAAGCTTTTGCACCCTCAGAATGACTATCATAATCAAAAATATTTAATCCTTCAGAAGGAGCTTCAGATAATTTTACATTTCTTGGAATAACTGTATCATATACTTTTTCTTTAAAATACTTTCTCACTTCTTGAGAAACTTCAACACCTAAATTTGTACGTAAATCTAACATTGTTAATAATACACCTTCAATAGTTAAATCTTCATTAAATACACTTTGTGTTAACAAAATTGTATTTAATAATTGAGTTAAACCTTCCAAAGCATAGTATTCACATTGAACAGGAATCAAAACAGAATTAGCTGCTGTTAAAGCATTCGTATTTAATAAACCTAAAGCTGGAGGACAATCAATAATAATATATTGATAATTTTTATAAATCTCTTCTACAGCCTTTTTTAAACGTTGTTCACGACCATTCTTTACTTGTGACAATTCAATTTCAACACCTGCCAAATCAATACTCGCAGGAACGACATCTAAACCTTCAACGTCACTCTTAAGAATGATTTTAGACAAAGGTACACTTTGAGTAATTGCATCGTATATCGTTAACTCTAAATGAGAACGATCAATACCTATTCCTTGTGTTGCATTAGCCTGAGGATCAATATCAATTAACAATACTTTCTTTCCCATATATGCAAGTGCTGCACTCAAATTAACACTTGTTGTGGTTTTACCAACTCCACCTTTTTGATTTGTAACAGCTATAATCTTTGTCATTTGATTTCCTCCTCATTACTTGTGTGGCTATTTTATCACAATCTTGTCTTTTTGACACCTATTTTTTCGCCCATCAAAACTTTTGTTTCATCATATGTTGATGAATTCTTTATAATATCCATATCTATATCAACTATATCTTTTTTTAATAGTAAAACAATTGTTGAACCACCAAATTCAAAATATCCTTTTTCTTGCCCTCTTTGAAACGATAATAGTTCATGATTACATATTTTTCCTACCATCATTGCTCCAACTTCCATATAAACAACATCACCAAAATTCTCTGTATGTAACAAAGAATAAGAACGTGAATTTTGTTTATATATTGGATAATAATCATTAGCAATTGGATTAACAGTATGAAATACACCTTGTATATAACAATCTTCTTCTTTTGTTCCATTATCAATAAAACAATAACGATGATAATCATCAACCGTCAATCTAAAAATTAAACATACACCACCTTCATATTGTAATGCAAGCTTTTCATTATTTAAAAGATCTTTTAATTTATATGTTGTATCTTTTATTGTTAAAAGAGTATCTGAAGTTATAGGATAATATGATAATTTGGAATCTGCTGGTGAAATAAGATGATTATTATCAAAATCTATATTTCTTTTACCTTCTTTAATTCTTCTTGTAAAGAAATCATTATAACTTATAAAATCTTTATCTTCATATTGACTCATATCAATATGATTATTCTTAACGAAAGAAGATATCTTTCTCTTTGATAAAGATGAATTCATATACCATCCACCCAAATCAGTAACAAAAGGAAGTGTTAATACCTTAAGTATACATCTTCCTAATACATGACTATATAAAGTTTTTAATAAGTTATTTTGACTCTGATCAACAATAACTTCTTTCCCTTCTCGATTAAATACTCTCATCATAAACAAATCAACCCTATAAAAACCATCAAACCAATAACACCCATAGCCAAAATCCCCTTTAATCCAGGTTTAATGACTTTAAAATCAACAACAAAAGCAATAGCTACAATAAACATAACACATCCATAAATACTATATGTAAGTTCAGGTGTTAAAAAATGTCTTAACAAATAAACCATCGGAAAAATCAAAGATGCACTTGTCACAGGTAATCCTTGATAATATTTTCTCTTTTCATTTGTTTCTTTTTGTCTCATTTCTTCAGCAACATTAAAATAACCTAATCGGCTTACTGCACAAATTGCATAAATTGCAAAAATAAAAAACCAAATCAAATTATTTAATCCCATAGTATAACCAATAATAGCTGGAAAAATCCCAAAACTAAACATGTCCACCAACGAATCAATTTGAATACCAAATTTCTTTTCTTCTTCAGTTCTCCCTTTTTTAGTACGAGCAACCATCCCATCAAAAGAATCAAAAGCTCCACATAACAACAAACAAATTAAAGCTCCAATATACTTTCCATTAAATGCTAGATGCGTACCAAACAATGCACTAAGAAGACTAAGATATGTTAATATTACTGTATAATTATAATAACCAATCATAATATTCTCCCGCTTTGTATTTTAACGTTTGTATTATAACATATTTCTACACAATTTTATATAGAATATCTTAAAAATAAATTTTTAGCTTAATTCCAAGAAAAAAAGGCCAGATTATTGACCTTTCACCTTATTTTGTTGTACTACCAAAACCACCATTACGCTTTTCATTAGCGTCATCATCTTCTACAATACCATATTGCATAAAAATACCTTGAGCCACACCTTGACCAGAAGCAACTTCTACAATTTTACCTTCATTAGAATCATTAGTCATCTTAATATAAATATGACCTTCATTATCCGAATAAAAATAATCACTATCAATAACTCCAACAGTATTATTTAATTGCAAACGATATTTAAACCCTAATCCACTTCTTGGATAAATCATTAAAACCCATCTTATATTCATTTCACATCTTATTCCTGTCGGAATTTTAATTGTTTGTCCTGGTTCTAAACGAATATCAATAGGCGTATAAAAATCATATCCAGCTGATCCTTTTGTTGCTCGTTTTGGCAATTTTAATTCATCATAAATCTTTTTTATTTCTTCCTTTGAACAATGAAAATCATCTAACATGGCACCTTCAAATTGTTCATAAGACACTTTATAAAACTTTGCTGTTTCCATAATTCCTCCATCTTTTTATTTCATTAACGGACACCGCCGCCTCCGCCACCAGAGAAGCCTCCGCCACCTCCACCAAAGGATGAACTACCACCCATACCAGAGGAACGACTTGCTTGAGCAGCTGTTTGACTTGCAGTCATACTATTTGCTGCAAAAATATGAACCATACGCATTGTATAATAAGTATCTAAAGATGATTGTTCATTAAACGTTGGACAAAGTCTACCCAATTGTTCTTGAACAGTATCAGCAATACCTAATACAGATGCAAAGATTAAATAATCTTCCCACATCTTAACTTCAATAACTTCTTTTTCATCAATTAAACTCATTTCTTCCAAGAAGTATTTAAACCCAATAATTTGTTCCATCTTCTCACGAATAGATACATCATAAGTATCTGTATCATGTGAAAATTTCATTTTCATAAATGAAGTATATGTTTTTTCAATACGAAATAGATCATTCTTTTGATAAAAGTCTTGAACATATAAATCTATACTATCAAACCATTCATCAATATCTTCATAATGTTTACCACACCATTTTTCAAATTCTTTTGTTTCTAAAACTTGATTCTTTCCGGCTGCCTTTTTAAAGAAAGATAATATACGTTTTTCTAAAGGATGTTCAACTGGTATATCTTGTTTTAAATCAATAGAATATCCTTCTTTTTTAAACACAAACATATGAGAAACTTCTTCTCTTTCAAATTCAATATAACCTTTTTGAATCCATTTCAAAAGAACTGCTGCAATCAATCCAGAACGATCATCCTCAGTAATTAAACCTAATTTCTTTGATAAATAATAAAATTCAAATAAATCTTTTTGACAAGGAATATCTCTAAACATATTTAATTGCTTAGGATCTTCTTGTAAAGGTTGATGATCACTAAATTGAAATTTAACAACACCCCTATTTGCTGCATAGGCTATTAAACCAGAAGCACCAAGCACACCTAAAACAACAACCATTACACCAAAGAAAATTGACCCACTGTTATCTTCATAAGTAAAAGAATTGTAGTAACCATTTTGATTATAATCACTATCATCATAATTACTTCCTTCTTTCGCATCATCTAAAATAACATCAAAATCTTGATCATTAGTATGTGCCTTAGAAAAAGTCCCATCATCAATACGCATTAAAAGTTGCATCTTTGCCCCTTCAGGAACAGTCTCATTCGTTTCCATAACAACTTTTCCATCATCAAACAAAACATTCCCATAATAACCAAATGCCCAAATACTAGCATTATCTTCACTAAAAGAATATGGTGAAGAAACTGTAATCTTCACATGTCTTGGTTCTAATGACAATTCAGAAAAGAAAGCATAATTAAACCCTTGATCATTTTGATACTGTTGAACAAAGTTAGTTATATCATATTCAAATGTATATACTCTCTCTCCATATTCTCCAATACCAAAACACATTTCGTAACGATCTTCATCAATAACCAATCCACATTTCCCATCTTTTTCTGCTTTATCAGCATCAACATCCCAATCTCCAATATTTTGATATTGAAAACCTTTTTCATCTACAACATTAAAATTCTCTATCTTTGAATCACCCATGTTATCAAAGACTTTATAAATCTCCGTTCCCTCATTAACATCAATATCCCAAACCTCTTTAATATGTGCACTACCATCTTCTTGAAGTACCGCAGTTATATTAATATCTCTTAAATCAATATCACTTGCATATACACTACTTAATGAAAATAAAGATGTTAAAAATATCGAAAATATAATAAATATTTTCTTTTTCATTTTAGAATGCTACCTTTGGTGTTTCTTTATCTTGTTCATCTGCTTCAAAAAAGGCAAATGGTTTAAAACCAAACATATTCGCAATAATATTTGAAGGGAACATTTCTAATTTATTTAAATAACTATATACACTATCATTATAGAATTGTCTTGCAAATCTAATTTTTTCTTCTGTTTCTGTTAATTCATTTTGTAATTGAATAAAATTCGTATTTGCTTTTAAATCAGGATAAGCTTCACTTAACATCATTAACTTATTTAAAGCTTGTGTTAATTCTCCAGATGCCTTCATTTGATCTTCAGGCAAAGATGCACTTACATAAGTGTTTCTTGCTTTAATAACATCATCTAAAGTTTCTTTTTCATGCTTTGCATACCCCTTAACAGTTTCAACTAAATTTGGAATCAAATCTGCACGTCTTTTTAAAACAACATCAATTTGTGCCCAATTTGTTTTCACTTTATTTTTTAACCTCGTTAAAGAGTTATATGTCATAACAACATATATAACAATTAAAATAACAATACCTAAAACTATCCATAATGCCATAATCATGACCTCCTTTATATATTCCTATTATAAACTATATTCAAACAAAATACTTATATTATTTTTGTTGAATTGTTTTAATAACCTTCGCTGGCATTCCCATGGCCAATGAATTATCTGGAATATCTTTTGTGACAATACTTCCTGCACCAATAACACAGCCATTTCCAATGGTTACGCCAGGTAATACTGTAACATTTGCACCTAACCAACAATTATCACCAATTGTAATAGGCAAAGCTATTTCTAAACCTTGATTCCTATCTTTAATATCTAAAGGGTGATTCGCTGTATAAAAGCCACATGATGGTCCTATAAAGGCATGATCACCAATTGTGATAGAAGCACCATCCATAAAATAACTATTTATATTAATAAAAACATCCTTTCCTAAATGAATATTTTTTCCATAATCACATGCAAAAGGACTAAGCAAAACCAACCCTTCAGGTAATTCACCCAACAATTCTTTAATCTTCATATTTCTTTCTTCTTGTAAACTAGGCTTTAATTGATTCAATTCAAAACATAAATCTATTGCTTTCATTCTTTCTTCAACAATTTCTTGATCATAATTGGCATCATACCATAACCCTTGCATCATCTTTTCTTTTTCACTCATAATCTTCCTCCTATAACTTATTTATATTATAGCAGAAAAAACAACAAACAAATAAAAGATAATATTTAATATAAACAGCTTTAACGAGCTCAAATATTTTGAATATCTTTTTCACTGTTCATATCTGAAATATGGCATGATAATTATTCTAATTTAGATAAAGAACTTTCTTCAATAAAAACTGCATTATCTTAATCATATTCGGTTTAAGCCGCTGGCACTGGATCTATGTATGCTTCAATTTGTTCTTTTGTTAGTGATAAACATTCTGCTATTACTGTAATATCAAATCCCTTTGACATCATTGTTTGGACAGTTTTCTTTTGTTCTTGTGCTA
>Ga0129317_1000161_pt1 | contig 86154 bp, 106 predicted proteins | sample Cm1ome_FD_94430 | JGI IMG/M metagenome (GOLD analysis project Ga0129317, IMG submission 94430) | Eastern black-and-white colobus group fecal microbial communities from Wisconsin, USA - Cm1105 metagenome | ecosystem: Host-associated > Mammals > Digestive system > Large intestine > Fecal | place...
AAATCATTAAAAATGATAGTGTCTTTTTGCGCTTTTTTTGAACGCAAAAGAAAAAAGAGAAAATTTTGACTATTAAATCAAACATTCTCTCTGTTATACTGTCGTTAAATTGACGACATTGACTGGGCTGCCAGTTTTTTTTATTATAGATTTTGTATTTTATTTTTCTTCCATTTGTTGTCTTAGCATATTTACTAATCGTTTCATATGTTGTTCAAACATAATATATAGACCAATATAAATAACTTCAGCAATAATACTAAAAGAAAATAAAATAACTGCAATAGATGCAAATGATCCATATACGTTAGAATAGTTAGATATAGTAAAATAAAACTCTAATCCTGCTAGTAAAATTGTTAATAAAAGACTTGCAATAAATGCTCCAGCCAATATATCTTTCGTATTGACTTTTACATCAGGAATAATCTTGTATAGTAAAAATAATATGATAAAAAACATTAAGAAAAGATATATATCATCAAACATTATAATTTGATTTAATGGAAAAACAGAGTTGATAATTGGTAAAATACTCATTAAAGAAATAATTAAGATTAATAATATAAAAACAATGATTGTTTTGATAACTGAGAAAATGATTTCAAGAATGAAATGTCTTTCATGTTCGGGTGGAAATAAATTCTTTGTAATCGTATATAACTGATTAACTCCTTTGCTAACAACCCAAAAAGAAATTCCAATCGCAATGATAGAAGACAATTTGATTTCTCTTGATTGTAAAGCATTAATAATAATTTCAGCAAATTTGGGATTTAAGAATTTATTTAAAAAATCACTTAAAAAAGATAAATCAAGATGTAATAAAGAACCAAGAAATGCAAAAATAGAACATATTGGAATAATAGACATAATAAGATAATAAGAAAAACATATACCAGCATTGCTTGGTATCTTATAACGATAATCTAAATAACGATAAAAAACTTTGTTATAGATGTTCATAACAAATTCTTTCATACTTATCTCTCCCTTTGTTAATTCTAATTTTATTGTACTAAAAGCTATCATACTAGTACAGTTTTTTCGTGGTTTTTCATTATTTTATTGAGATGTTTATAATTAATATGGTGAAATGTTAAAAATCGAATAAATGATGATATAAAGGCACTTTTTACATTGTCTTTTTATAAAATAAATACCATATTTTTATAAATAAAGGGCTTACAATGAAAAAAATAAAGAAAAATGAAGAAAAATGTAAAAAATTCAAAGAAAAATATTGTCAAATTTAAAATTTTGCATATACTAAAATAGTAGAATTTTTTGATGAATAGAAAGAGAGGACTATGATATGAAATTGAAAATTGATGATTGTATCTATGAATTGGTTAGAGATTTGCTTGTGAGTCATGATTCTTTAATTAAGGACGTCGAAAAAGAAAGAGACGGTGTAATCGTGACTTTGCATGCGAATGGATCACAAAGAGACTTAGAACAATTCTTGAGTAGTGGCCCATTACATACGTTTTGTGCATATTCTACAATAACAAGAGTATAAGAAATATCAGTTTTATTTCTTTGTGGTAAGTATGTCTTTTAAAAAAAATTAAAAAGTTGTTGAAATAAATAAATATATATGATATTATATTTGAGCAACTGATGGAGACATACTCAAGAGGCTGAAGAGGTGCCCCTGCTAAGGGTATAGGTCGGGAAACTGGCGCGAGGGTTCAAATCCCTCTGTCTCCGCCATTGTAATTGCCCTTGGCAGAAAACCCTATATATTGGTCTGGTAGTTCAGTTGGTTAGAATGCCGCCCTGTCACGGCGGAGGTCGCGGGTTCGAGTCCCGTCCAGACCGCCAATTATAAATTAGACGAACTTTTTGTAAAAAAATATGTTTGTTTATATAGGAAATTATTTGTAAAGAGAGTACTTAGACATACGAGTCTACGTACTCTCTTTTTTTGCGTTATAAAAAAACATTGATAGAAAGGAGAATTATTAGATTATGGCGAAAAGTTTACCACCAGTTTCAACAAAATGTACAAGTGTTTATTTTTCAAAAGAAGAAATTGAGTATTTAGAATGGTTGAAATCTCAAATTGGTATTTCTAGCAGTAATAAGTTTATGCGTGTTCTCATTAATTTCTTTATGGAAGATGAAGATAAAGCTGTTGAGTTTTGTAAATATGCAATGGAATACTCAAAGATAAATGATTTAGTTCGTGTAAAATATAAACCTGAAGATGAAAAAACAAAACAGTTTAGAGATTTGTTTATGCAAAAGTATAACATTCCATTAAATGAAGCATTATCAATATTATTAGAAAATAAAGTAATTAAACCTTAATGAATTATTACAATTATCTTAATCGGAAGGGGGAAAGTGAATTTGGACGTATTATTTGATTCTAAAGAAATGTATAGAGAAGCAAAAGAATTATTAGAATATTTGAATTTTGCTTTTAAAAACAGAATGAAATTTCAAATTATTAAAAACGAATCTGGATTCTTTGATTCAATTGTTGTTATTCCAAATGATAACTCTGTATACGATCAAATAATCACTTCTCGATCTGTATTAGTACCATCAAGTGAAATAAATGTTAAATCGTATGAAAATAGAATCTTAGAAGAAATACAAAAAATGCAAGATGAACAGCTTTGGATTAATAGTATTTTCTATTATATTATGCAACTACCCATCAGGGAAAAACACTATATCATAGCTCATTATTTTGCAGAACAAACAAATCAAGAAATAATGGATTTTCTTGGCATTAAAAACAGAACATTAAATCAAATTAAATCTAATGCATTATTACATTTAGGTATGTTAGTACCTGGAGGAATAAAAATTAAAAAGAATTAATAAATGGAGGAAAGCACATGAAAATTATTACAATTATGAACCAAAACGGTGGAGTTGCAAAAACTCATACTGCTACAAATTTGGCACATGGTATTGGAAAGAAAGGTTTCAAAGTCCTATTAATTGATGCCGATCCACAAGCAACAAGCACTGATACTGTATTGCAAATTGGAAATGAATTTAGAAAGCAAGAGATTGAAGAAGTAAGGAAAATGATTAAGGAAGGAATTCCAAAGTACAGGGCTTTAGAACAAGTGGTTTCTAAACCTAGCCCAGAATATGATTTGGCAGATGTATTTGATGATCCTGATATCATTGAAGAAGCTATTTATACAACACAAAATCCTAATGTTGACATAATAGCTAGTTCAATGAAACTAGATAATACAGATATGAAAATACGAGATGATAGAACAAGATCTAACATTACAATATTATCTGACGCATTAAAAAATGTAGAGGCAAAATATGATTTTGTTATTTTAGATGAAGCGCCTAGAAGTGATAACATAACATCCAACTCGTTGATTATCAGTGATCTTGTGATAATCCCTATAAAAACAGACAGAAAGTCAATGAAAGGTTTTTTAAGAACGATTAAATCCATGCTTCTTATTCAAAAAAGAAACAAGGTAGATTTTGACTTTAAACTTTTATTGCAGATGGTTAATAAAAATAGAAATGATAAATCATTGATAGAATTCTATCAAAGTGAATTCGCTGATGATGTTTTCAAACAAACAATAAGATTTCAAGCTAAACCAATCAGTGATGCAGATTTTAACAATACATATGTTATAGAGAATGAAAAATCGAATGTTGCTAAAGATTATATGAATTTCATTGATGAAGTATTAGATTATTTCAATCAGAAAGGATAGGTGCCATTATGTATTATTTATTGCTTGATAAAAATTTAGAAGTAGTAGAAAGGTTAACAGCTGCACAACTCAAAGAACGTTTGAATAGTGATATTAAGCATTTCCTTTTATTTGAGGGAGTTCTAAATGGTTTTCAAGTTGTTGAGGATTATGAATGTGATGAACAATACAAATTTGTTATGGAATCTAAAAAAAGAAAGTACTATGCATCTAACAAAGGGAATTTCTATTCAATCAATAAAATTGATCATAAAAGAACAAACTTAAATCCAAGTTGGAATAAAGGTGTGTGTCGAGTTACTATGGGTGGTTATAAATATAACGTGGCCAGAGTTTTAGCAAAGCTATTTATAAAAGGATTTGATGAACATCAGATTGTAAGAATTAAAGATAGTCAAAAAAAAGTGACAGTAGATAACATATATATAGTGGGGCGTGAAGATTTTTTTAAGAATTATCCAAAGAAAAAAGTAGGTGTTTTTATAAATGATAAATGCATTGAAGAATATGACTCTGTTAAATCACTAGCCGAACATTACCATTACGATCCTTCATATATCAGCCAGCTTATAAGTAAAGATAACAATAAAGGGAAGTTCAGATTTATATGATTTATCCTGGTATTGATATTGAAAGGACTAAGAGAAATACTGAAGTGGTTTTAAAAGGAATTAAACAAATATTTGGAATGAATTTATATTCTTTTCAATGTGATATTTCTAGTCATAATATTGGAGAAATAGATTTTGATCAAAATCTCATTATTCATTGTCCTACAAAATACGACAAGGTTATACATAGTGTTTTACGAGCAGTTAATTTATTGGATTGGAACGAAAAATATATATTTATACAACATTTTGTATATGGTATTTCATTATCGGATTTGAAAGTAGGAAGAAAGTGTGAATTAGAAATCAGTAATGTTTATTGTCATTATCAAAGATTAATAAAGAATATTGGATTACTTGTTAGTGAATTTATTGAGTATAGAGAGTAAAGGAGGAAAATTATATGTCATTATTAGATACAGGGCTAGAAGTAGATGAACACATGGAAGGTTTGCTTGATTTATCACATTCTAAGAAAATTATCATGTTACCTTTAACACAGTTAGAACCAAATAAACTCAATCCACATTTTGATACAATAGATGAATTAAAACAATTTGCTGAAGAAATCTATGAACAAGGTGGAATACGTGATCCGTTACATGTATATCACAGAAATAGTGATAACAAGTATGTAATATTAGGTGGACATAAAAGATATTATGCGTGTTGTATGAATAGAGACAAATACCCTGATGCACAATCAATCATTCCAGCTATTGTTGAGGATAATCCTGAAGATGAAGTACACGAAATCATTATGATAGAAGAACTCAATCAGCATCGAAATTATACTGATGAACAATTACTTGCACGTGCAAGAATTTTAAATGATGCCTATATTCAGTTGGTAGAACGAAATCAAAGACCACCAGGTGAAAAAAGAAAATGGTTTGCCAAAAAATTAAATTGTGGAATTAAGAAAGCCGAACGTTTTATTCATATCATTGAAGGTCGATATGATGAAGAAGATACAAAATTAAAAAGCAACCAACCAAAATTCAAAAATTCACCTAATGTACAATTTGAAGATGTTAGAATTCATCTTCAGCGTAAATTAAAAACAAAAGTTAAGATTACTAATAAGACAGTTTCATTTTCTTATAGTAGTATAGAAGATTTTAATAGATTATTAGAATTATTAGGGTGTGAGAATGTTGTTAATGAATAAATTATTTATTGCTAAAGGACATGGAATGTCAAATAAAGAATTTACTGAAGCTCTCATTCTCATTGTAATTATTATTATATTTATGTGTCTAATAGCTTTTATGGTTATTGGATGGATATATATATCTAAAAAAATAATGTTTCAATTAGGATTAAAAACAAGAAATAAAATCATCAATTATAGATCTAATAAAGAAAAGAGTGAAAAAGATGGAAAATCAAATAAAGAAAGCAATGTCAATCATCAAAAATAATAGATTAAGAATAAATGGAAAATTAATTACAGAAGAAGATATAAATAAGGCAAATAAAAAAATAGAGAAAGAATTTAATGATGATTATTTAAGAGTCATGGATGAAGAAAAACTGTCAGCACTAACAGATAAAGCTCTGCAGGAGAATTATTATGAAGATAATGAATAAAAAATGGTTAAAATTGTTTCTTCTGTATTTTGTCGTATATCTCATTATTATTCCAAAAATTGTAAATGGATATCCAACAAGTTTACAGGGAATTATTCTTACAATTGTGAGTGTTGGTTTCCTAATTGTTTATATACTTCTAAACAAAATCGTTTTTGATAATCTTCTTACAAAAATAATTGATATTGCAGATAATTCAATATATGTAGGAATTATTTCAATTGTATTGTTATTTATCAATATTACCTGTTCTTTTTTTAAAATGAATTTATGCATAGATAATAATATAGGTTACACATCACTTATCAATAGCTATTACATTAATCCGATAATGGTAGTCTGCATTGTTGTTTGTAATCCTATATTAGAGGAACTGGTCTTTAAACATGTTTTGTTTGATCAAACAGAAATTTTAAAAGAGAAAAAGATTTTAAAAATAATTTTAATATCAGTAGTTTTCTCTATATTACATATTTTAAATGAAATTCTTGTATTTAATGTATATGCATTAATAGATTTTATTAATTATTTTACATTTAGCATAATTACTTTTCTTTCTTATACTAAAACAAATAATATTCTTTATCCAATCATGATTCATATGCTATGCAATGGTGTAGCAATTTATCTGATTTAAATTGTCTCAATATAAATTTGTTGTCAATAGGAAAGAAAGCAATTATAGCTTTAGTAAAAAAATAAATCAATATATAAAAATATTATCTAAGGATTTCATTATAGAAAAATATATTTATCAGGAAGATGAATTTCATCATTATACAGGAGCTGTTATTAAAATAAAAAAATCAAGAGGTAAAGAGGAGTAATTATCAAATGTATCATAAGGAAATATATCAGTTCATGGAATTGTATAAAAATAAAAGTCACTCTACAAGGAAAGGATATTTACAAGATCTTATCCAATTCAATAATTTTTGTAAGAAATATCAATTAAATTTTGAAAATGAGAAGTTAATAGATAAGTATGTATCAAATATTTCCAATTTAAAGAAAAGTACTCAAAATCGTAAAATGAGAGTTATAGGACTATTTTATAATTATTTAAAAGATAATGGTGTGGTAAAAAAAGAAATTGACTATTCAAAATTTTGGATCAACAAGGAATTAAAAAAAGATAATAACTATAATTTAAAAGATAAAGATACTTTCTTTGAAAGTTTAGATTATAAAATTTCTACAAGTCCTACAAAAAATATACTCATAAGAGATAGGGCGGTTATTGCACTTCTTATAATTCCTAAATTAAGAAATAGAGAAATCAGTTTTTTAAAGTGGGATGATATCTGTATTCAAGATGACAATGTTGTTTTGAAATATAAACGTAATAATAAAGACGTTATGGTAACTGTTGAAAATATATACCTGGTACATAGCTTAAGAGAATATGAAAAGACTCAGGTGATAAAGGGTAGCTACTATTTTCAAACAAAATTTCATGGACAATACAGCGATCAAAGCATAAGGCTTACTTTAAAAAAATATGGTTTATTACCAAAAGACATAAGAAAAATGTATAATTAATATTGCAATAAGCGAACAGTTGCGTTTGCGTGAAAATTTAATATTCACTAAAGTTCCTTTAGTGTTAATGTATGACTTATTAAGGATAGAAAGGCAGATTACTTATTATGAATGATTACTTTGGACAGTTTATTGATTATCAATCAGTTCATTCTAGAAAAGAAATTGAAGAATTCTTAGAAATGGATGGGGTATATTCTAACATGACAAATTTTAAAAAGAAGGCAGAGTTGCTATTAAATTATGAGTCAAAAAGAACCAGTGGTTCTCAAAAGATAATATATGCAGCTTCTTTAAGAGTTATGTTAATTAAGAACTTATCTAAAACAACTAAGCATGATATTGTTAAGAAATTTATGTTGCAGATACATCCAAAGATGAAAGATTTAATGTATCTATATCGTTTTATTAAAATTGGCAAAGGAGAGTATGTAGATATTATTATATTTGAACGACAAGTTTTTAAGAAAACGCATTATGAATACAAAAAGTATAAAAGAGATATGTATATTAACAGTGAAACTGGTAGAACATGTAAGATAACTGATCCTAAAGCTGTACGTATTTGTAAGAAGGGTGATTTTGTTGTAGATAAACAAGGCAATAAAATTAAAATAGCAATTTCTATTAGTCCTAAAAAATATAGATATTTCAATTATAAGAATAATGAGGATAAAGAAATAAAAAAAGCTAATTTTATATTTTTAGTTCAGAAGTTAAAAAAATGTCTTATTAAAGCAATGTCAAAATTATCATTGAATAATCACTTATATTATACACTCAATCATAAAAGATATGATTGTGGAAATGATACAAAACGATTAAAAGTGTATATATATAATAATGCAATTAACCGAGTCAATTTAAAATTACATCAATTGCAAAATACATTCTATTATCGTGGCTTGTATTCTGAAAGGTTAGAGTCCTGGAAACATTATGAAAAGATATTTTTCAGTTTAAGACAGATATTAAAAAATGAAAGTATTGTTTTTAATAATCAAAAGATTATTATTGATCCGTCATTAGAAAAGCAAAGTATAGGTATGTTTAGAACAGCTATGAATATGTTTGAAAGAATAGCAGAACAAAAAATCCAAACTTATTATTATGAAGAATTTTATGATCCAACACTGTTTGATTGCTAAGCATATGTTCAAAAATGTATATTTTCATTTTATATGAATTATTAAACAAAATAAGAAAAAGGAGAAATGAGTATATGATTTATATATTTGTATTTATGTTAGGAATGATTTGTGGGGTGATATGTACTGCATTATGTGTTGCAGCTGCTAATGGAGATAGAAAATGTATTAAGTAATTGTTTGAAAGGGAGTGCTAGAAATGAAATTTACTATTGATATTGAAATTAATGATTTACAAAAAACAATGATTGAAAATGATGATAATTTTTTAGAGAAAATAAAGGATTTTATTGATTTTAATTATTATACAAAAGATATAAATCTAAAAGATTTAGAGTATTTATTAAAAGATTTACCAATAGATGTTATAAAAACAGATTTTGGCTTCTATAAAAACATTCAAACCAAGACACATTATTTGAATTATTTAGATTTCTTTGATAACGAACTAAAGTATATGGAATTCTATAATTATTATAAATATGGCAATAATGTAAGTAAAACATATTCTTTGTCACTTGAAGAAAGTGATAATGAAGAATATAACTATGAGATAGTTTTTATGCCAGAACGAAATTATAACACAGGAACAACGATATATTTTTATGTGACAGAAAAATATATAAAATGCATATACAATCAATATTATAAGGATGATTGATAATTGGAATTTCTAGGAGGGATAAAATGAAAAGAAGAGAAGATATTATATGTAAGATAAAAAAGTTAATGGCAATTGCTAATGATCCATCAGCTTCTGATCAAGAGATACAGCTTTCTACATATAAAGCAAGAAAGCTTATGATAGAATTTAAGATAAATGAAATTGACTTGATTGGTACTAAAGAAGATAAAGAAGTAGCACGTATAATTCTTAATGAACAAGGCAGTGGTTATATCATTTTTGTTTTAAATGCTTTAAGTGATCATTTTCAATGTAAGTTTGCATACATTGGAAAGATAATTGATAATAATTGTAAATTTGTAATATATGGATTAAAAAATGATGTAGAAATAGCGAAAATTGTAGCTGATTCTCTTATATATTATCTAAATAATATGTTACATGATTTAAAGGAAAGTTATATAGGTTATGAAGATTTTAGAATATATAAGAGAAGTTATTTACAAGGTTTTGCAAATGGTTTAGCTGCTTCTTTGAAAAATGCTTACATTGAAATGAAAGTGGATACGAAGTATGGATTAGCAGTTTATGGTGTTCCTGCGATAGTTGAACAAGAATTTACGAATAATGTTAATATTAAAAAAAGTAATTTTCAACGAGAAAGCGAAGATGCATGGCATTTGGGAAAAAAACATGGAATGGATTATAACATTAATAGATTTAATCTACTTAAATAAAATGAATAACATAATAAACATAAGTAATTTAATAAATAACATTTTATTAAGCTCTGATATAAAAAAATTATTAATATATGCTTTTAGAAGAAATGAAATAGTATAGATTATCTATTCTTCAAAGAAATAGGACAACTAACTAATATTCAATGTAATTATGTTTTATTGCATCAACCAAAATTAGGAATATAATAACTTAAAAATAAATATTAGAATACAATTTGATGATGATATATTGACAGTAAATATTGTAAGTGTTATGATTTAAATAGATAAATAAGTTGATAAATTAATTAATGTATTTATCAGTAAATATTGTGTATAAATTTTGTTTTATAACATAAACTATATTGAGGAAGGTGAAAGATATGGATATCATGGGTGTATTAAAGAATACTGTTTCAATAACTTTATTTAATAAAGGAAAAGCAGGACAAATTTTTGAAAGTGTTAAAAAAACAGGTGCAAAAGTTGTTATGAAGAATAATGAAGCTGAATGTGTGCTTTTGTCTCCAGAAGAATATACAAAACTCATAGAACAATTGAATGATATAAAATTGTTGAATATTGCACTTCAAAGAATGAATAATTATAATCCAGAAAAAACCGTAAGTCAAAAGCAATTAGATGAAGAATTTGGATTTACTGAAGATGACTTAAAAGATTACGAAAAGGTAGAATTTGAATAATGGAATGGGAAGTAGAATATCTTGATGAAGCACGAAAAGATTTAAAAAAACTGGATGGAAGTCAAAGATTGTTAGTACGTAAAGCAATTGAAAAAGTGAGAGAAAATCCTATTGCTAAACAAGAAGGTGGGTATGGAAAACCTTTAGGAAACAAAAAAGGGAATGATTTATCTGGCTTTTTAAAGGTAAAATTAAAAAAATGTGGGATAAGAATTGTATATAAACTTATCAGAACAAACTCTCGCATGAAAATAGTTGTTATTGGAGCCAGAGAAGATAATGAGGTATATGAGATTGCTGGTAAGCGAATAGAAAAACATCATTTATAAAAGTAAAAAAGTGAAAATATATTTTTCTAGATATAAAAATATATACGAATGTCTTAAAATGGTTAATAATTATATTTATATATACGATTAACCATTTTTGATATGTATGGAAAAGTATATAATTGGAGAAAATAAACATATGAAAAAAGCATTAACTTATATAAGAGCATCAGAAAATAATAATAAAAGGACAATCAGCAAACAAAAGAAGTCTATTAAAGAATATTGTATGAAAAATAATGTTGAGATTGTTGATAATATACTTTTGGTTGGAACGAATGAAGAAAGTATAAAAGTGCTAGAAGAATATATTCAAAATAATCCATGTCTTATTAATGCAATAGTGTGTAAATCGCACAAAATTATATCCTTAGATTTTGATTTGTATAGACATATAAGCATAATTTCAAAAGAAAATAATATTGAAATTTTAACAACAGAATTTAATGAATATGAAGCAATAGCGAATAGTAGATTTTTGTTAGAAGTAATGAAAATTGAAAAAGAGGAAGAAGAAAAAAAGCGTATTATTGATGTGCTTACAGAAAAATCTCTTAATTGAAAATTGCAAAAATTGTAGAAATACATGTAAAGTTAAATATGCTAAAATAATATTGTAGAAAAACGGATAAAAAGATCAACTTAAAAAAGTTGGTCTTTTTTCATAGGAAGAAGGTGAATAAATGGAATTATTTTATACTGATTTACAATACGCTAATACTTTTCAGGAATATCTTTTGTCAATGATTAATGATCAGCAACAAATGATTGATATTAAAAATAATTATAAAGTTTTTGTGCCTAATAGAATATATTCAAATAATCTTGAATATAAAAAAACTTTTGAACTTAATGAGAGTAAATATGATTTAGAAGATGGATTTTATAAAATGAAATTGTCTGAATACTCTTCATGGGTAGATGAATTTTATTGTCTGATAGAAACAGGTGAAATTAAGCATGTATTATTTGATTGTTGTCAAGTTGAGTATTTGAGAGAATTATTAGATTTTGAAAATGCGAAGTCTATATTTGTATATGATAATATTAATGATTATCTTTTTGATAAATTTAATCTGAATTATCCTCAAAACAATGATTTACGTTTTGCATTTGAAACAAATGATATAAATTATATGAAAGAAACCAATATTGAATTTTATGAGGATATGAAATCATGCAGAAAAGGAACACTATTTTTATTAAGACGAATGCTGAGACAGGTAGAAAGAGAAGTGGAACAGGAGGAAGATGATCCTGAATTATGATAAGGCTAGTTAGCCTTTTTTATTTTGAGGAGGAAAAAATATGTATGAAAATAAGAATGCAAGACCAATATATGAACCACCACGTAAGATAAAGACATATACAAAAGAAGAAAAAGCTTCAAGGAATGAAATACTTAGTGAAATCAAACAAAGCCTTCCAATTGTAGAATATGCATCTAACGTTTTAGGTTTAACTATTCTACGATCTAGAAAAGGAGAAAGATACCTAAAAAGCAAAGAATTATCTTCGCTGGTATTTGATTTGAAAATCAATAGAGTATTCTGGAATAAATATGGTAGTAAGGCACTAGATATCATTGATTTTATTGTACTTTATGATGGATGTTCACATAGCGAAGCCATTAATAGAGTTGCTGAATACTATAAGGAGCGTGATCCAAATGCAGTTGAGCTTTTTAATTATGATATTACAGAAGATAAAACAACAATATTTAAGGGAATAAAGCTTCCTGAACCATATAAGAATGATGTTATTGCAACAAGCTATCTACTTGAAACAAGAAGAATCAGTGAACATGTCATTAATAGATTAAGAGAAAACAATATGTTTTATGAAGATAAATATCATAATGCAGTTTTTATTGGATATGATATTGAAAACAATCCAAAATTTGGTGTGAGACGAGGTACATATCCAAGTGTTAAGTTTCAAAGAGATTGCGAAGGTTCTTATAAAAATTGTGGATTTTTTATAGAAAACAAATATCCAGTTAAAAAACTTGTCTTAGCTGAATGTGTTATTGATGGATTAAGCTATTTGTCATTAAATAAGAATCTCATAGATTGTCATGTGTTATGTTCTTCAGGAGCAGGATGTGTCGCTAATACACTTTGGTTTAATTTGAATACAAGAGAATGTTTAAAAGATGTCGAAGAAATAGTCTGTGCCTGTGATAATGATGATGCTGGCAATCACGCATATTTAACTGTAAAAAATTATATAGAAACAAAAAGACCAAATATTAAGCTGACTAAATTTACTGGATATGATGGAATTGATATGTTGCCAAACATGGATCTTAATGATGTGTTAAAAAAAGTTAGAGAAAAAGAAGATTCTTATTTTATCAACAAGGAAAGTGAAGAAGAATTGAAAGGGGAAGAAATTGAATGAGCATGTTAATTGAATATCGGACAACTGATGAATTTTTAGCAGAATTAAAAAGTGGAATTTTGAAAACTCAGATCAGCAATTATATTAAGATACATAAAACAGAAGAAGAAATATTCTCAAATATAGGAATAAAAGCAATAAGCATTGAAAATATATTTGATTTCTTTGAAATAGTTTTTAATGAAAATGATAATTATACATGTCATGATTTAAAGCATTCATATGATAATCCATATGTGGACACTGTAAAAAATCTTATACAAGAGTGTTTTAATGAACTGTATCATATAGATATAGGTAAAAATGTTTCATTTCAAGATGTTTATTCTAAACTTATTACAATTTATTCTGAAGAAGAAATGAAAAAGGGAAAATACTTGTATGAATTGATAAAATACGATGGCATTGATAAAAAACAGGCATCAAGGATATTCGAAGTCAGTAATCGAGCTTATTTGAAAACTGATGATAGAATTTCATTTGATCATATTATTGATACTATCAAAAATGAATATATGCAAAATAATACATCATTAAAATTCATAGAAAGAATGGATCCTCATAATTTAATAGATGGAATCATCGATGGATGTATAAAAAGATACATTCATCAACAATATAGTTATATACAAAAACAAGATGAATACAGCATAAAAGATTGGGAAAAGGATAAAAGGTTTGATGCTTTACCAGGACAAAAAATTGCTAGAGAAGTTGCTGAATATTTATATAATCATCTACCTCCTTTAAATCTACCTGATTGTGATGTGACAAATATTTATTCATCCGGATTCATGGTGGATGAGCCATTTTCATTTGATGAATATGGATATCCAATACATCTGGCTTTTGGTTTGAACAATGAACAGTATTATTTTATTGGTCGTCTTTCAAAGGAAGGGCATCTTTTAGATCGAGATAATAAAACTGTTGAAGATAATGAAGAAGATTATGAAATGGAATAAGGACGGCAAGTTGCCGTAATATAAAAAAGAAAGAAGTGAAAGGTTATGTCAAGTATAGATAAAATATTGAAAGAATTTGAAAAAATGCGTTATCAAATGTTGAGCAGATTTCAATCAGATTGTAAATATTATTTAGGGAACGGAAATAGATTAACAAAGTATTTATGGGGCTGTGATGAAGAAGAACACATCAACAGCATGATTAAACTTTACGATAGTTTCTCAATTGACGAGAAGCCAGAGTGGCTTACATTTGATGATATTCTTACGTATGCAAAAGATATGTTAAACGCTCCTTTAAAGTTATCGCAAAATGAATATCTTCAGCACTATGGTTATGAAGATTTTTTAAGTGGCTTTTTAGATGATAAGGCAAAGGGAAATCTTCAACTCAAAAGTGAAAAAGGACAACAAAGATTTAAAAAGGAAAGTCTAACACATATCAATAACTATCATGATGAACGACAAAGACTTATCAAACAATATGATTCTCTTGTTGAACAAGGTATTATTATTCCTAAAACTAAACTTGAGATACGTCTTGAAACTGCAAGAGGGCATTATGAAAATAGAAATGTTCAAGCAACAAGACGTATGTTGCTGAAAACAGGAATCAATTGGCTTACTGGTAAAGAAATTCAAGTAGATAAGAAAAGTATAGAAAATAAGTTACATCTAACACATGATGAATTTCATGAATATAAGCAAGAACTTGCAAAAAAAATCTGGGGTTCTGAGAAATATTCAATAAGTGATTTTACAGCGGATTGCAAAAAAGTTGAGGTTATAGGATTTGATTTAGAACAATATCATATACCAGATGAAATTAAAATGATGATTGATAGAGATATGTCTACTCATGGCAAATATTGTGATCATGAAACATTCTTTGGATTTATTGAACTTGATGAAGTTGATGGTGTTGCTAGAGAATATCAATGTGGGTATGGACTTCCTTATGGGTATTCTGGGTATTATAGAAATAATGAAAACATGATGATTATTAATTACGCTGAAGGAGATTTTAATATTTCCTTATATACAGATAGAAATATATACAACAATGCAGTTATAAGAACTCATAATTTTTATGAAAAATCTAGTTTTTATTATTTTAATGGCAATGTATGGAGTGAAAATGAAATATCAAATCAAACAAATAACTTCAGAGATGTGATCTGCATATTTGAATGTGATGATGAAATTGAAGAAAGTGAAGAAATGGAATAGGACGGCAACTTGCCGGAATTGAAAGAGAGGTGGCACAATGAATATCATGTTAAGCGAAGTTTTAAATATCTTATATACCTTATTACCAGGAGAAATGATAGTTGTTGATGAACAAGGAATAAGAAAGGTGAAAGTGGATGAGCAGTATTGATGTAGTTGGGATTAGATTAGTCAAGGAACGTGATATTAAGTATGATCGTAAGTTAAATAGTGTCGAAGATGCAGTTGAAGTTATAGCAAATGAAATGAAGTATTTAGATAGAGAGGTCATGATGGTTGCTAATCTTGATAACCATAATCGTATTATTAACACTCATATTGTAAATGTTGGCGGTATTAATTTTTCCTTTATTGATCCCAAGAATGTTTTTAAAGCTGCTCTTTTAAGTAATGCAACAAAGATTATGCTTGTTCATAATCATCCAAGTGGCTCTTGCAAACCTAGTAATGAAGATATTCAGATGACAGAGTCTATGAAAAAATTAGGGGAACTTATGACATTACCATTGCTTGATCATATTATTATTGGAAGTCATAGCTATTATTCAATCACGGCTGATATGGAATATGAATATGATTTATTTGAAAATGAAGAAAGCATTGATTTTGATATAGAAATGGAATAGGACGGCAAGTTGCCGTTTTTTTTAATAGAAGGAGGAATTTATGGAGAAAGATGTATACAAGTGTTCTTGTGAAAAATGGGGTGTTCATCAGGTTGACAATGCTTTAATCAATGGATGGAAACTAGAGGATATTGAAAGAGGTTATCGAATTGTATCTATAGAATTGAATAATTATACAGATAAAGAGTATCTGAAAAAGTATCCACATTTACAAATGAAGGTTATTTCTTTTCTTGATTTGTATGCTATGAAAGAAATCATGACAATTGATGAAGATACAATAAAAATGGATTATAAATTATATTCTAAATTAAGAGAAATTAATCCATTGAATTATCAAATGATGTATCCGTTGAAATGCAAAGAGAATGATTATGTGCTTCAATGCTTAAATTCTTCTATAGGCATAGAAGATATACAGCTAACTTTTAATCATGTTTTTCATCATATCAATTCACAATTAAAAGAAATTTATCAATTAACACAATCTCAATATGATAGATCAATAAAAGAAAGAGAAGGCATTATTCAAACGTACATGCCAATAGATTTGAAAAATCATGAAAAAATTCAAGATATCATCAACATTTCATTATTAGAGTCATATTCACAAATTAGAATAGAACTTAATGAAGCGTGTGAGATAACAAAACTTAGTATTATCTATTCTTTGAATTCCGATAATTCATTCAATAATGCAAAACAACAAATATATTATGCAATGCAGGAAATCGAAGAAGATATATTGCTAAAACTTAAACAAGATCTTATACAAGCACAACAACTCATAGAAGAACAAGAAGAACTTGAAGAAAATCAATATGAGGAAAGAGAGCGTTGTATTTAAGGGACGGCAAGTTGCCGTAATTGGAGGAATGTTATGAAATCAAGATTTATATTTGACATGGATGGAACTTTAGCAAAGTGGAACTTTGTTTCTGATGAACAGCTATATGAAAAAGATTATTTTCGTAATTTAGAACCACACAAGAATATTATAGAAGCTGCAAAACAATTGATGAATGAAGGACAAGAAGTTTATATTTTATCTTGTTATTTGGCAGATAGTGAATATGCCTTGAAAGAAAAGAATGATTGGCTCGATAAATATCTTCCTGAAATTAATACTAACCATAGACTTTTTGTTCCGTATGGTATGCCTAAGACAGAATTCTTTGAAACTGTTAAAATGACTCCAATTACATATAATGATTATCTTATAGATGATTATACAAAGAATCTTGAGGAATGGTCAAAAATTGGTGGTACAGGCATTAAATATCTAAATGGTATAAATAACACTTATGGAACATGGAAAGGTGCTAGAATAAGTAATTTGAACGATATTTATAATCTTTTACATACAATAGAGAATATAAAAAACAAAACTCTATTTTATCAGTTTATTGATAATGAGTATTTTGATATTTCAATCATTCCTAAGGATAAGTTTGTTTACAAAGTTGGTATTATGAACAATCAAAAAGATAATTTTTTTATCTATTCATACCAGCAAACTAATAATCTAGAACTTCATCATATTGGATATATAATATCAGATAGAGATGTTATTCAGGATGCATTTCATTTAGGAATACTGGATAACAAAGATGATAAATTAACAATGCTGTCTCTGAGTAAAATGTATGGTGGACTATTCCCTGATGATCTTATTCATCATGAAATAGAAGAAGATTATGAAATGGAATAATGGATAGCAAGTAGCTGGAATTTCAAAAATGAGTTTTAAGTAACTGATATTTTTGCTATAATATTTATAGGTGGTGACACTATGAAATGTAAAATCTGTATTGATAATCCATTTATGAATTGTGAGAAAATCTATCCATTACAACAAAAGTCAATTCAAAAAATAGTTGACTCATTAAAGGATAATAATAATATAAAAAAAATCATTATTTTTGGCTCAAGTGTAACAACAAAATGTCATATCAATAGTGACATTGATATTTACTTGGAATTAAAAGAAAATAAAAAAATAAATTTTCCTTTTGTCGAACGTGCTTATGACTATTGGAATAATTTTACTGTTAATGATTTATTGATGAAAGAAATACAAGATAAAGGAGTGATAGTTTATGAAAGCTAAAACATTCTTTAGAATAAGGTATACGAAAGTATATCTTTTTTTGTTGTACGGCAACTTGCCGTAATCGAAAGGAAGATCTATATGAACTTAAAAAATATTACAGATGAAAAAAGAAATAAAGAAATCATGGAAAAAGTTATACCTTGCTTTGAAGCTTATAGAATGATTAAAATGAGCAATGGTAAGATTGTTATTATCAATATTGAGGATTGTGGTATATCGGAAAGTGAAATAAATGAGGAGTTTATTAAAAATAATGATGAGTTTCTCACAATTTATGAAAACTATACAGCTGCACTTCAAGATTGGTTAACTGATATACAGACAGATATCAAAGATATAGGACTATATTCAGATAATGAATATAGTTTTTATTTAAGTAAAATCGAATTAGAATATTTGGGATTTGAAGAAGAAATATTGAAAACGGAATACTTACCAAATATACATGAAGAAATAAAAAATGAAACTTTTAATTATCTAGAAGTAGAACAAAATATTTTTGAATTTGCAAAATCAGAAACTAGAAAAGCTGGTTATGAACTTCTACAGGTAATGAAGTATAGTAATCATCCAGAACATAATTATTTATATTTAGTAATAGCACATAGAGAAAATGCACTAGAAGGATATAAATATGTATCCTGGATTATGAATGACAGAGGATTGGATTTAGGAATATATTCAAATTCTTTTAAAAAATGTTTACAAAATACAGCTGATAGAATGAATGAAATGAATTTTGAAAACGAATTGGAAAGTGAAGAAGATTATGAAATGGAATAAGGACGGCAACTTGCCGTATTGATAGAAAGGTGGATTAAAAATATGAAATTTAAAATGGAAGATATTGTACTGTATTTTTCTTTGAAGTATGATGGAGAGTTCAATCAGATATATGAATCAATATGCAACAAAGAACAAGTTGATGAAGTGGAATTTAACCAGCTTGTATCACAAGTTAATTCACAGTATACAACAATCTTTAGTGATGATTATCCTAAAGCATTAAGACATATAGATAACCCTCCATTTGTTTTATATTATTATGGAGATTTATCTTTGATGAATAAAAAAACAATAGCTGTAGTTGGAATGAGAGAACCAAGTGAATATGGAATTAGAGCTACTGATCTTGTGTCAAAAGAACTTGCTGAAAATGGATATACTGTTATAAGTGGCTTGGCAAAAGGTATAGATACTATTGCTCATGAAACAGCAATTAAGGCTGGCGGTAATACAGTTGCTGTATTACCAACAGGAATTGACAACTGTTATCCAATCCATAATAAAGAATTATATAAAAAAATGAAAGAAAGTCAGCTGATCGTAAGTGAATACCCATCAATGACTCAGCCAAGAAAACACACATTTTCGTATAGAAATCGAATTATTGCTGGTTTGTCTGATAGTATTTTAATATCGGAATGCAAGGAAATGAGTAGTAGTCTATTAACGGCTTCGTTTGGAATTGAACAAGGTAAGGATATATATGCTATACCTATTGCTATTGATAGCCCCAATCAAGGAAGCAATTCACTAATTAAAAATGGTGCATTTACTTTTACTTGTGTAGAAGATATTCTAGAACAAGAAATAGAAAGTGAAAATATATTAGAATAATAAACGGCAAGTTGCCGTAATTAGAAAAGAAAGGAAATAATATGGAAATACTACGTATTAAAGAAAATATAAATCAGCTGTTAAAATATGCCAAAAATCATACAGCAGAAGAAACAGAAAACTTTATAGAAGAATTGTTTTACGATGAAGTTAAAATTGAACAGAATATTAATCAAGCTTATTATAAGATGAATACCAAGAATTATTTAATCAATAATGGAAATGGACTTAAAATATCTATAAATAAAGGTCTAGGAGATATTCTTGAAAAAAATCATTCTCATCAGGGTATTACTATATCTATTGGTTCTGAATTTCTTCAAGAGTATGAATATCTTTATGATGCAAATGAATATAACAATAATATTGATATTTCTCATATGATTGACAATGCTTTAGAAAATGAAAATATACTTTTAGCAATAGAACAATACTTTGCTGGAGATGATGTTGACTTGAATATGTATCATATTCTTTCTCAAGAATTGAAGGATAATCAAGAAATTATTGATAATGTCATTAAAAAAATTGATTTATATTCTCGATTGGAACATGAAAATCAGAAAAATTATGAAGATATATCACCTAATGGGGGATTGGATATCATTGTTCAGCCTGTGCAAGAAATATTTCTTCAAAAGTTAAATGAAATAGATGTGTTAGGTAATGAGAAGTTAGTAGCTGCAACTATAGATTTTTTTGTATCTAATCAAGAAAACATAGACTATTTAAGTAGTGAAATTGATAGATGTGAAAGGATTTTGTATTTTGCTGAGCATGCTGATGAATATATGCAAAACAAAGCGATTGAGTGTAAAATCATTAATCAATGTAAGTTATCAAATAGAATAGAAAATATTTACAGTGAAAAATTAAGCTGAAAAAATCCGTAAAAATCCGTAAAAAGTTAAAAAAAGCCCATAAAATCGTGCAATTTTGAGTAAAATTACTGTAATACCATGAAAAACAGTAATTTTTATTTTGCAACAAAAAAATCGTAAAAAATGGGCATTTTTGAAGAATAATCGGATTTTATAAAAATAATGAAAAATGACCTTTTAACAACCTTTTACTACCTTTTAAATTTAAAGCAAAAAAGTCAAAAAACACCGATAAATAAAGGCTTTTTGACTTTTAAAAGGTAGGTTTTAAACTTTTAAAAAATTTAAAAATCTATGTATAAAAATCTAATTGTTAAAAGGTAAAAAATGAAATCTCACTGTAAGTTTTTAGGTTTTTCACTGTAAATGCTTGAAAATCCCCATTTTATCGGCTTTTTTTGACTTTTCAAAAACCTTTTAACAAAAATGGATTTACAGTGAGATTTTTAAGAAAATGATTAATTTTCACGTTTCTTAAAAGGTGATTTTAAGCTATTATTTTTTGCTAATTTCATCAGCTTTTTGAATAGTATTATTCATGGCTTCACGAATAGCATCTGCTTGAGTAATTCCAAGAATTTTACATGCCTTTTTGAACTGATCTACGAAGTCATTTTTAAAGGAAGCACGAACGGTTTTCATGTTTTCTTTTTTCCATTCTCGTTTATACTCATTTTCATTAAATTTAGTCATTTATATCACCTCTTTTTCTGTAGTAGATATAGCATACAATCATCGCTATGCAGCTGATCCATTTCACTATATCAAAAATAGTAGGATTGGCAAACTCTCCTTCGAAGCCTTCGATAATAACAACTAAAGATAATGCACATACAATAATATCAAAGATTTTCATTGATGATGATGGAGTAACATGTTATATTATAAATGATAAGGGGGGATGAGGTTGCCCTCATCTCTTGCCCTTGCGAGTCTTAGACTTCTTAGATTTTTTTCTAGCAGTAGTAATGATTAAGCAGATCGAACTAACAATTGCTAGGAAAGCTTCTGAGAGGTCTTTTATTATCTCGCTAATATGTTCATCCATCTTCACACCTCCTTCCTTACATTATTATTATAACATAGTAGGCATACTATGTCAATAAAAGCAAATAAAAAGATGCAGATTTTTAATAGAATTTGCATCTTTTTTTCTTATAAAATATCGTATTTTGATATATCCTATCGCACTTGGATATAAGGGAAGATAAAGTCTAATATATGTAGTATTTTAGTCGTGGGTTTTATTAACTTTTAATGTATCGTTAATTGTTTTTAAATTAAGCATTGCCATGTAAAGAACTTTCTTTTTCTCTTCTTTTTTATTAGACATTAAGATACTTTGCAATTCAGAAATTATTGTAAAAATTGCATGTTGATTATCTTCGTCTTCTTGTTCAAATATATTTAATACTCTTTTTAGCATTTGAGGAAATTCGTTATTTATAGAATTTAGAACATCTAAATCATCCCATATCATAGGCTCTCTTATATCTGTTTCTCCACGCAAAAAAGATCCACTCACATTAAAAAATTTTTCTAGTGCAACCATATTCTGTGAGCTAGGTTCTCTTACGCCACGTTCCCAATTCATAATTGTTCTAAATGGAATATTTAACTGTTCACCCATTTGTTTTTGTGTTAAACCTTTTTCTTTTCTTAAAAGTCTTATGTTGTCAGCGAGCTTCACGCTTATCACCTCTTTTATAGTATAGCAATTATGTAACCACTTGGATAGAAAAAACACATCTAATAAATAAAAAAATGTCTTGACCTAACCATGTGGGTATCTTATAATATGGTTAAGGTAGCCATATGGATACATTTGGAGGTGATTATATGTATTTAATACCTAATATTGACGAAATCAAAAAAAAGAGAAAAGCTAAAGGTTTGTCTAAATGCAAATTATCTATTGAGGCAGGCTTAGGTAATCAAGCTCTAAGCAGAATTGAAAGGCAAGAAACAAAAAAGATACATCCGTTAAGAGCTAAAGAAATTGCAAGAGTATTGGAATGTAATGTAAATGATATTTTTAAGGAGGAATAATCATGATTATTTTCTATTATAACGATAACAAACAAAACAATAACAAAGGTGTTAAAACCGAAGAAATAGATCGCACATTTTCTCACATAGAAAGGGCATCCGGATCCAACATAGACGTTGAACAATGTGAAATAGACACATTAGTTGAAGAAACGAATGAACATATAACAAATAATTTTAGTAAAAATCTTCGTTTATTAAGAAAATATTTCAAACTTAAACAAGAAGATATTGAAGAAAAAACTAATATTTCTCATCACACAATTGCAAGTTATGAAATTGGTAGACGTGAGCCTACAGCAAAAAACCTTTGCTTACTTGCAAAACTCTTCAATGTAAATCCTATGTACTTAATGGAGAAAGACTTATCTAAACACAATTATTTGCATGTTGTTAGTAAGAGCAATAGTTTTGCAGAGAATTTAAAAATAATAAGAAATTCTTTAAAAATGACACAAAAAGAATTTGCTTATTACACTGGCTTAACTCTCAAATCAGTTATCAATTATGAAAATAAAGTTCATTTACCTGATTATTCAAGTTTAAAAATACTAGCTGAGAAGCTGGTTATAGATCCATTTGAATTAGTGGGTACTGGTAAATAATATCCAGTCCTTCTTAATGCAGCCAGCGGAGGTCACAAGCCCTCGAATAATGCAGAGTGAGGAGGTGGTTAAATGGAGACGCTAACACTTCAAGAATTAGCAGAATTAAAAGGATGTCACAGAGTTAGAATTCAACAACTTGTTACAGAAGGCTTTTATAAATCTGTACAAGTTAAAAATTCAAGAGGTAGATTAGTTCATGCCATACCTCTAGATCAACTGACAGAAGAGGAACAACAAAAATACTACCAATCTAAAGGTATCTTAAACACTAACATTGAAGTGCAAAATGCTGAAAAGTTAGAGTTCATGAGTACCGAAGAAAGAGAAGAGTGTGTATTTTGGGAAAACGTTATAAATGAATGGCAATCATTCAGGAATAAAGAAAACGCAAGAAATAAGAGTGAAGTTGATGAACTATTTATCACAAAGGTGAAGCTAGAACATCCTGAACTTAATATCTCCACAAGTATTCTTTATCGGAAGTTTAAAGCCTTAAAAAACGGAGATCTAGAAGGCTTGATTGATAAACGAGGAAAAGCCAAGAAAGGCTATACAAAAATTGATGAACATGTGTGGCAAGTATTCTTGAGTTTCTTGTTAGACCAAGCAAAGCATCCACTTAGAAAATGCTATCAATATACTCAGCTATATATTCAAGATACAGCACCTGAGTTATATGAGGATATACCAGCTTATTGCACTTTTACAAGGCATGTAAAAGCCGATATACCTGATGCAATACTAACTCTTGGAAGAGATGGAGATAAGGCGTTTGACGATAGATGTGCACCATACATACGAAGAACCTATGACAATATGGATTCAAATGACTATTGGATTGGTGATAACCATACAATCGATGTAATCGTTGGGGATGGCGAAAAAACATTCAGACTATACCTAACAGCCTTTATGGATGCACGTAGTGGAATTATGACATGTATCTATATTACAGATACACCATCATCACAAGCTTCAATTTATTCATTAAGACGAGGCATTAAGAAGTATGGAATACCTAAGAATGTTTACTTAGACAATGGTCGAGAGTTCTTAACGTTTGACTTTGGTGGTTCAGGACACAGAAAGAAGAAAAAGGACGAAGATAAATTCGCTCCTCCACCAATTCTTGAACGATTGGGAATTAATATGGTCAATGCATTAGTTAGAAATGCGAAGGCTAAAATCATAGAAAGAAGATTCTTAGATTTCAAAAACAGTATTTCTAGATTATTTGCAACTTATACAGGCGGAAACGTAGTTGAAAAGCCTGAAATATTAAAAGTTGAACTTAAAAACGGAAATATACCTGATAAAGAAGCGTTTATCAAAGAAATCGAAGAACTGATTGAATATTACTTGAATTATGAGGAGTACAACGGTGCAGTTGTAGCAGATAAAGGTAAAAGAAAGATTGATGTATATCAAGAGAGCCTACATACGAAGATAACTGCAACCGAAGAGCAATTAAATCTCATGATGTTAAGATCCACTAGAGCTCAAAAAGTGACAAGACGTGGCGTTAGTTTGAAGATTGGTGGAACTCAGCTAGATTACTTCAACAATGAACTAATCATGCAGATGCTGAATAAGAAAGTTTATCTAAGATATGATCCTGATGATTTATCCAGTGTTAGGGTTTATGACCTTGATGATAGATTCATTATGGAAGTTGAAGCAGATAATGTCGCTGTACTTGAATATGGAGCAAGTAAAGAAGACGTTAAACAAGCGATGGCTAAAACTAGAGAGCTTAAGAAAATCACTAAGAAAGCAATCAATGATTCAATCATCGCTAACATTGATAGAAACACTGCACTTGAATTGATGTTGAAATCAGCTAAAGACAACAAAGACAGTGATATTTCTAAATCAAGCTACGATTTAGAGGTCTTAAGGTCGGACGAAGATCCAATGTTATACAAAATGCCTGATGTTGATTTAGACAAGATGAATATAAACTCAATTAAGCGACAAGGAGGAGATTATTATGCTTAACGTTGCAGTTAAAGAAAGACTTGAGAACTACATGAAAGAAGCTGGTGTTTCTCAAGCAAAGATTGCGCCATTGATTGGCGTGAGTATGACAGCTCTATCACAGTATAGAGGTGGTAAATACAAGGGTGATGTAACAGCAGTAGAAGCTAAAATTGTTGAATATTTAGACACTATTACTGAACAAGAGGAAATCAAAGAAAAGGTTCAAACATATAAACCGATAGATGATTACATTCCTATTTCTATTAGCGAAGACATTTATAAGATGATTAGATACGCTCAATTAAACGGAGGTATCGCCATTGCCCATGGTGATGCAGGAATTGGTAAAACAAAAGCAGCACAGAAGTATGTAAGAGAAAATCCAACGCAAGCAATCTATATGGAAATGAGTCCTGTAGCTGGAACTCTAGGCAATATGCTTAGACTTCTAGCTAGGACACTTAAAATTCCTGAAAGCAGAAACAAGATGGAGTTGATGCTTGCTATCCGAGATAAATTGGAAGGAACAAACCGAGTGATCATCATTGATGAGGCTCAACATTTGAAGTTATCTGCTCTTGAACAGATAAGAACCCTTGCTGATCCAAACTCAATCACAGGAACAAAGGGTGTTGGAATCGTGTTAATCGGAAACACAGAGGTCTATTCAAAGATGAAAGGTAAACAGGAAGCACAATTCGCTCAGTTATTCTCAAGAATTAAGATGAGCCGATACTATTCAACATCCAGTGTTACCGATGACGATGTAGAAAAACTATTCCCAGTATTAAAACAACAAGGTTTGAATAAAGAATTAAACTTCTTAAAAGGTGTTTGTAAATCAAAATGGGGCATTCGTGGAGCGACCAATGTTTATGAAAACAGCATTAACAATGATGATGTTTCAGTAAATGGATTGTTCGCCATGGCTAGAACATTAGGAATAGAGGTTATTTAAATATGTTAAATACACTGATTGAAATAGTTCATAACATCTGCACTGCCATTGTTGTATATGCAATCTATGTAAGTATTAAAAACAATAAAGAGGAGAAAAGCGAAAGTGAAAAAGATTAGGATTAAAAAAACATTGATTAGCGTTGTTGTTGGAGTGATTTTAGGCGTTTTACTTAGTCAAGTGACTTCTAAATTAAGCATACAAGATTGTTTGTTATTAGCAACCATTCTATTTATCCTTGTGATCGTAACTGCAGCTATTATGGCTGAAGATTTAGAAATAAGAATTAAAAAAGCCTATTTGGAAGGAAAACAAACGCATAATTGCAAATGCACACACACATTAAAAACTGAGGACAAATAAAGTCCTCCTTAATGCAGCCAACGGAGGTCACAAGCCCTCGAAAAATGCAGAGTGAGGAGGTGGTAGGAATGGCAACTAAGAAATATAAACGTATGACTAATCGTGAAAAAGATGAAAGAAAGCGTGTCAAAAAGATTTTACAAGAAGATGGGATTCTTCCACCTGATAAACCTAGACTAAACAGAAAGAAGTTCGCTCAAGAAGTTTATGATGAATGGAAAGATTACTGCTTAGGAGATTGTACGAAACTGAATACATTCATCATTGTCTTAGAAATGATGACGAATTCAGGTCGATATGGAAGCATCAGTAAAGAAGACCTTGGTATTTTAAAACTAAAAAAATGTGCGATGGTGTTGGATCGAAAACTTCAAGAGAACGGTAATAGGATGACTTATGAACAGATTATTGAAGCTCTTGAACCTATATGGAAATTGTGAGGTGATAAATATGGACTATCAGAACATGACCAACGAACAAATTAAAAGAAGAATTGAATGGATTGATAGAGAGTTATTCTATATCGACATGAAAGACAGATGGGATGCTTGCGATTGGAGTTTAGTACACCAGTATGAAAAAGAAAAAAGAGAGCTTCAAGCAATGCTGGAAGCTAGATGCAAGAAAATAGTATGACTGGACAAGAATTCTTTGAAAAAGTAACTAAAAATACTAGATACAAGCACTTATACGAGAACAACATACATTTCAATACGCAAATGCAATATATCAAGTCAAAACCCAAAGTCCTTACATCAACCTTGCTTGGCTCAATCGCATACTTAAGCATGCTTCTTATGTATCAAGATCTAGAAAAAATAAGAGAAAATGACAATGGAATAGGAGTTTAACGTGGATAAAAAAGAGGTTTTAAACAAACTTAAAAAATGCGAAGAGGATTTAAAAAAAACTTCATCGCCAATGAGAAAAAGAGACCTGTTGAAGTACAAAAAAAGACTTCAAAAAGAAATGAACAAATGCAGGAGGATGGAACAATGAAAAGATTGATTCTGATTGTTTCACTAATGCTCACTATCATGGTAACGAATAAGATATATACCTTGACAATCGCTCTAGATAAGAAACCAACAACAATCGAAACACAAATTGTTGATATCAAAGCTAAAGAGTTAAAAACAGAGGTCAGGACATATTACGATGTCCCTCTAGATATGGAGTTTCAAGATTATATTAGAGAAGAGTGCATAAATGCAGGATTAGATATGGAATTAGTTCTTGCGATTATGAAAGTAGAAAGTGATTTCAATTCAGAAGTTATATCAAGCACAGATGACTTCGGACTTATGCAAGTCAATAAAATCAATTTTGAAGAGGTAGAAAGAGAGCTTGGACTAACATATATGCTTGATCCGCACCAAGGCGCTAAGGCTGGCATCTATTTATTAAGCAAGTTGCAATGGTGTGAAAGCGAACATCAAATGCTCATGGCTTATAACATGGGTGTTACAGGTGCTCAAAGGTTATGGAAAGAAGGCATTTATGAAACAAACTACTCTAAGAAAGTATTAAAAGCAAAAGAACTGATAGGAGGTACTCAATATGAAATCACAGTATTTTGTAATCAAGAAGCTGAACGATGAAAAGCGATTTGCCAAGGTTGATGAAGAGCTGACAGTAGAAGAGTTTATGGCTTGCTTTTCTTTGTATGTTAAAGAAGCCTATCCGATTACAGAAGATGAATACAAAAAATGCATTGGGGATAAATAACCCATTGCTCTAATGCAGCCAACGGAGGTCACAAGCCCTCGAATAATGCAGAGTGGAGCATAGGAAAGCAAAGGAGGAAAAACAGATGGAAAACAAACTTTTTAAAAAGATTTCTAGAACTGGTGGAATAACAATTCCTGCACAGGTGAGACATCAGATGAACATTCCAAAAGGTGCAGCAGTAGAAATCGTTCAAACGGAAGACAATAGCCTTCTCATCAAAAAGCATATCCCTACATGCATGTGTTGTGGAACTGCTGACCATGTAAAAGTATTTAATGGTGTGGAACTATGTACGACATGTGCTAGTAAGTTCATTGGAGGTGGCGAACATGGAAATTAGAGAGAAAGTTGATCGCTACGCTGAACTAGATGCACAATTGGCAGGCATCAAAAATGAAATGGATAATCTAAAGGCTAACTTTGAAGAATACGCTGAAAAGGATCTACAGGATACGAAACTAAAAACTGTAGAAATCTACGGAAATAATGGTGCTAAAATCATCGTACAAAATGCAGCAACAGTCAAACCAATTTCATGGGTAGTCATCAAAGAGGTTTTAGGAAAGACTGTTCCTGATTTCATCAAAGAAGAAACAAAGCTCTCATTGACCGATGTTGCCAAAACAATGTTGGCGAATATGTTTAAGGGAGATTATATTGAAGATACATTATCCAATGTTGTCACTCATATGACTGCTGACAAAAAGAAACAAACGCTTCTTATGAAACGTTTAAAAGGTAAATACAAGCAAGACCAAAAGAACATCTTGAAGTACACTGACCTTAGCGAAAAAGAAGCAAGTGACACTGCATTCCTTGTACAGGATGTTATGGCTTATCAAAATATCTTAAGAATTATTGAAGCTTCAGGATTTGATGGAACTGTTGAAGAAGCAGTAGCTAAAATCAAGAGTTCATTGATTGTTGAAGATTCAGTCAAGGTAACGCTAGAAGCGGAATAATGGAAAGGAGCAATCTTATTATGAAAACTGTTGAGAGATGGCAGACCAAAAAAATATATGCTATTGCAAGTGCATTAGGATATGTTGATCGCCAAGATAAAGATAATGACATTTTGCATATGATTATTTTTAGTCAAACATGTAAATATTCAACTAAAGAACTAACGTATCGTGAAGCCAATGAAATCATCGCCTACTTGGAAAAACAACAGAATAATAAGATTGATGAAGTCATGACTGCAGGACAAAAAAAGAAATGCTGGTCATTGATGTATGAACTTCAATCTTTAGATAGAGAGCCCAATACTGCTCCTGTAGGCGAAAGATTGGCAGGTATTATAGAAAGACAGTTCCAAGTAAGATCAACCCCACAACGCATATTTAATCGCCTTTCAAGAGATGATGGAAACAAACTGATTGAGATTTTGAAAAACTATGTTAAAACGGCTGAAAGAAAATGGATGAATTAATGACAGAAAGTGCAGATGTAACGTTGGATGATCTAAATGAAGAACAGTTACAGGTCGTTGAAGTCATTGGTTTAGAAGCCTATAAGCGTTTGATTTACTATTATGCAGGAACAAGCATCTACATTCCTAAGTTCAGTGAAATTGAGCGAAGAAAGCGTAATGAAAAGATACGCATTGAATATGAAAAAAATGGGGATATCAAAGCACTTGCCTTGAAGTATGGTTTATCAGAAATACAGATACGTACAATCATCGGTGATTTGTTTAAAAACAAAAAAACTGATCCATATGAAGGACAAATCACATTGTTTGATTTATAGAAAATTTAAAGAAAGTAGTAAAGTTTAACTATAAAGTAGTTTATTTTACCACTTTCTTTTTTTTATCTAAAATTTCCCTTGTAATAACGAGCAAGGAGGTATAGAAATGGAATATTTTTTAGAATTGGCAATTGGTACAGTCATTACAGTTATCACTTACTTTTTAAAAAAAACAATGGATAAAATCGACAAAACAGAACATAAAGTTCAACAAATTGAAAAAGATTATATTACCGAAATTGCTCACGAAAAGATTATTAAAGAAATAAAGAAAGATATTCAAGACATCAAAACTGACTACACGCCCAAAACTGAATTTAAGGAAGCGGTAAAAGAATTCAGAAATGATTTAAAAGAAGCGCAAAAGCAGTTTTTAACAAAAGAGGATTTTATTCGTGAACAACGAAAAACGGAAAACAAACTAGATGAAATCTATAAATTACTGTTGAAAGAGAGAGGATAGAAATGGCAGATAAAGAAATGTTAAAGAAGCGACTAGAAGCTGCTAACTTTATTAGCAACAATGGTCGTGTGTTAAGAACAATTAACGTTCTTAGATATAAGTATAACGAACTTAAAAGCGTTGAAACAGTGTTAGAAATGGATGGAGTTGAAAAGTGGGAATTTTTAGACTGTATCAACTATCTAACTGAAGAAAAATATATTCGTTTAAGAGATATCGCTACAAAAAATGAAGTATTGGAGCTATCTCAGGATGTCAACTACAGAAACCTTGAAGCTAAACTTACTAGCAAAGGAATAAGACTTTTAGCAAGAAACATTGTAGACGATATGGTCGAGGTATAAGCCTATGGCTAATCGAAAACACAGTAAGATTGACAACTTGCCTGAAGATCTTAAATCTGTAGTTGAAACTATGCTTCAGTCCGATGCAACTTATACGGAAATCGTAGAGTTCCTAAAAGAAAATGAACAATCGGTATCAGTAGCCAGTGTGTGTAGATATGCTCGTTCATTCAATGCCAATATGGAAGCGTTGAAGATGACGCATCAGAATTTCAAGCTGGTAAAAGAAGAATTGGATCGTAATCCTGATCTAGATATGGCAGAAGCGATTATTCGTATCACATCAGGCAACGTGTTTAATCGCTTAGCAAGCACGAAAGAAGAAGACTGGGATGAAGTAGATCTAGCGAAACTGATGAAGGAGTCTAATGCTCTTATTCGTGCGACTGCGTATAAGAAAAGAGTTGAAATCCAAAACCAAGATGTTAAGGATGCAGCGATTGAAGAATTTAAAACATTATTGTTCTCTTCTATGGCGAAGGAAAAACCTGAACTATACAAAGAACTTGTCAAATATTTAAATGCAAAGAAAACAGAAGAAATGGAGGGATAGATATGTGGTGCGTGATACAAGTGAAAGGAAGCCAAGAACTTCAAATACAGAAGCAATTGGAGTCAGCTGGGTATCAATCCCTTGTTCCAAGAGAAAGTCGCTTGATTCGTTCAGGAGGCGCTTGGATTCAAAGAGAATACATATTATTCCCTAACTATGTTTTTGTAGAGACCGACTTCGAAGCAGAAGACTTCTACAAGATAAAAGGTATTAATGGTGTGCAACGTTTCTTGGGGAACAAAAGTTCCCCCTCCTCTCTTACTTTCCTAGAAGAAGAGTGGGTAAAAATTTTAAACAACGATGGACATCCATTAGAGCCGACTGAGGTAACGATAGATGAAGATGGAAATGTCATCATTTTAAAAGGTATCCTTTTAAAATTTAAAAGCAGAATTAAAAGTTTTAATAAAAGACAAAGAAAAGCAACATTTGAAATTACTGTATGTAATGAAATTAAAGAAATCACGTTGAGTTTGAATGTGATTGACACTACAAAGCCAACAGAAACAAACGGTTGATTCGTCCTGTACGTGGAAATTGGTGGTTAAATAGCATGAACTATCCTAGAAAATAAAATTTCTCGGATGGCGAAGCATACCCTAATGTTCATAAAGGGCGCATTACCTTTTAATTCGCACAAAACCCCCTTTAAAAAACGAATTAGACACAAAGTGGAGTAATTGTGGGGTGACAACATAAATAACGCTTAAAATCGCTTTATAGCGGTTTTTTTATAAGACGAAAGGAGCTGATAGAATGGGAAGACTCAAAAAAAGAAGTTTAGAAATGCTTTTGGAAGGAATTTTGGAAGCTGAAAATCAAATAGCCGATAGTGAAGCATATGATACGCAAGAATATACAGCCTATTTGAATGACCTTTTAAAAGAGTTTTTAAAAAAGGACAACAACCTTTTAAGAAAACAACTTCTTGATGATTTTGAAAGAGGTGCTCCTCTTACTGGCAAGAATGGAATACGAAAAAAATTGGCTTCGTTTGATATGGAATTTTTTGGAAGAGCCTACCTCCCTCATTACTTTGTCAGAAAGTCTCCCCACTTTCATGAAGAGCTCGACAACATTTGGAAGCATGGTGTTATGAAGGATGAAGTCCCACTTTCAAAAAGAGTTCAAAAGAAGATAAGCAGAATGGAAGGTTGTAAAAGAGCGATAGCAGCACCTCGTGGTCATGCAAAATCAACCAACCTTACATTCAAAGGTTCACTTCATGCAGCGCTATATGAGTATAAGCACTACATCATTATCTTGTCCGATAGTTCAGAACAGGCTGAAAGTTTCTTAGATTCTATTAAAACCGAGATGGAAGAAAATGAGCATATCGTCGAAGATTTTGGAAAACTAGATGGCAAGGTATGGCGTTCTAACGTTTTATTAACCAAGACAAACATCAAAATCGAAGCTATTGGTTCAGGCAAAAAGATTCGTGGTAGAAAACATAAGAATTGGAGACCTGATTTATTGGTTCTTGATGATATTGAGAATGATGAAAATGTAAGAACAATTGACCAGCGAAAGAAACTATCCGACTGGTTTTATAAGGCAGTATCGAAAGCTGGCGATGATTACACCGATATCATTTACATCGGAACAATGCTTCATTATGATTCATTGCTTGCCAATGTCTTAAAAAATCCAAGCTATAAAAGTATTAAATATCAAGCAGTCCTTTCTTTTTCCACTGCAGTTAATCTATGGGATGAATGGGAAAAGATATATACCGACCTTGATGAACCTGAACACGAAGCTGAAGCGTTGAAGTTTTTTGAACAACATAAAAAAGAAATGCTGGAAGGCACAAAAGTGTTATGGGAAGACAAACTTTCCTATTACAACCTTATGTGTATCAAAGTATCTGAAGGCGATGCATCGTTCAATTCAGAATTACAGAATGAACCAATCAGCCCTGATGACTGCTTATTCCAAGAAGAATGGTTTGATTACTACAACGAATATGAAATGAACTTCAATTCAAAGGATTTTGAGTTCTATGGAGCAGTAGATCCATCGCTTGGTAAGAATAAGAAATCAGACTATTCAGCCATTATCACTATCGCTAAACAAAAGGCAACTGGATATATGTATGTCCTTGATGCCGATGTAATGCGTAGACATCCTGATCGCATCATTAACGATGTGCTTGAAAAAGAAAGATGGCTTAGAAAGACTTACGGCATAGGTTATAAAAAACTTGGATGCGAAACTGTACAGTTCCAATGGTTCTTAAAAGAGGAAATTTCCAAGGCTTCTGCCAAAGCTGGTCTTTACTTGCCGATTGAAGAAATTAATTCAACTGGTGACAAGGTGCTGCGTATTCAATCGTTGCAACCTGATATCAAGAATAAATACATCAAGTTCAATCGTAGACACAAATTGCTTTTAGAACAGCTTAAGCATTTCCCTATGGCAAGTCATGATGATGCGCCTGATGCATTAGAAATGGCACGAACGATTGCTAAAAAAGGAAAGAGATTCAGAATATTAGACCGTTCGCTTTTTGGAGGATAGGAGGTAAAAAATGGCAGTAATTTATATGGATAAAGAGAGTTTTAACTCTTTGGATGAAAATGATATCAAAAGGATCTATATGGAAAATCGATATTTAAACAGTACATATAGAACTCTTGATAACTACTATGCTGGGAAGCATAAAATCGTGTACAAGCAAAAATATAACGCAAACGATCCCAATAATAAGATTGTCAACAACATGTGTAAGTACATAACCGATAGCATGGTTGGTTATTTTGTTGGAGATCCTATCAAATACAACTCACAGAATGATGAGTATATGGAAAAGATACAGAATGTACTTGAATACAACGATGAGCAGGATGAAAACACAGAAATCGCTAAAAAGACATCCATTCATGGCGATTGTTTTGAAATTCTATATATAGACGAAGATGCCAACATTCGTTTTGCGAAAGTTCCAGCAAACGAAGGTATCTTGATTCGTGATTCAGGTGGCGAAGATAACTATTTAGGTTTTATTCGCATAATTCGTTCATATACCAAGCGAAAGGTCGAAATATTGAAATTGGAATTCAGTACAAGTGAAAGCACTTGGTATTTTGAGTCAAGAGCTGGTGGAAGTCTTCAATTGATAAACATTATTGATCATTATTGGAACGATGTTCCTGTTGTTGAATATGTAAACAACGAAGAGCGTATTGGTGACTTTGAAGGAATTATTAGTATTATCGACGCCTATAACACTGTTCAATCGAATACTGCAAACTTATTCCAGTACAACGATGAGGCATTGATGAAGATTTCTAAACTTGGCGATGTAACAACAACCGACATTCAAGAAATGCGTAAAAAAGGAGCAATCATTCTTGACGATGGTGGCGATGTATCTTGGATGTTGAAAGAGATCAATGATACAGCTTTAGAAAACTATAAGAACCGACTGGTAAGCGATATGCATTTGTTTAGTTCAGTTCCGAATATGACAGATAATGCTTTTTCAGGAAATCTTTCAGGTGTGGCTATTTCTTACAAGATGTGGTCAATGGATCAAGTTATAGCCATCAAAGAAAGAAAATTCAAAAAATCGCTTCAAAGAAGGATTGAACTGATTACCAATATCTTGAATTTATTCGGTGGCAATTATGATTATCGAGATATCAACATCGTATTCAATCGAAATCGACCTCAAAACAAGCTAGAGAACGCTCAAATTGCTCAAATGATATCACCATTTATTTCACATCAGACACTTCTTTCTAAATTGGATGATATTGAAAATGTTCAAGAAGAATTAGAAAACATCAAAGAAGAAAACAAAGACGAAGAAGTCAAGCAAGGTGTTTATCAAAATCTAGCTAAGGCTTTTGAGTTAAATGAGGATGAATTGGATGAATAAGAATGAAAAAGAAAAACAGCTAGCAATTGCCAAAGAGTGTCTTTTGGATGAGCTTAAAGAAATAGATGACATTGTAGATGATTTGCTGGATGTCTATGATGAAGCAGCAAAACGGTTAAAAGCAGATATTCAACAATCCTTGATTCGTTTTGCAGAAAACAACGAAATATCTATTGAGGAAGCAAAAGGACTTCTAAGCAGCAAGGAATTTTCTAAATGGAAAAAAGGCATTAAAGAATACATTGAACAAATAGAAAAAGAAGCCGATGGAACAAAAATGTTATTGGAATTAAATACTTTGTCAGCCAAGACCAGCATTTCAAGAAAGGAAGAACTACTTTCACAGATTGATAAAGAAATGATGACTTTAGCTAACAAAACTACTAAAAGCATTAAAAAGCATCTTGGCATTGTACTTGTCAATAACTATTATCGTGGTTTCTATTCTGTTCAAAAAACAGTCGGCTTGGGATTTAATGTGGCAAGATTTAATCCTGATCTAGTTAAAAGTGTTCTTGAATACCCATGGTCAACGAAAGTGTATTCCAAAACCATTTGGGACAACATTGACAAATTGACCGAAACCTTAAGAAAAGAACTGGCAACAGGATTTGTGGATGGAAGTTCTATTCAAAAGATGACAAAGCGAATTGATGATGTTCTTGGTAAAGGCAAGTATGTAACAGAGCGTGTTGTAAGGACGGAAGCGAAGTATTTTGCTCAACAAGCGCAGTTGATGTCATATAAAAAAATGAAAATAGATGAATATATGTATCGAGGTGCTGGATGTCCGAAATGCATACCATTGAATGGTCAAAAATTCAAAATCGAAGATGCAATAGTCGGTGTCAATTGTCCACCAATGCATCCGAATTGCAAATGCCGAGTAATCGCAGTCCATTCAATGAGTATTTTTGATTTAGAAAGAAATGTCGTTCCATTGGATAAGAATATCAACTATCAAAAATGGAAAGAAAGATTTGTTAAAAATGGTAATAAAGCGAAATAAGGCTTTGTTATAGATGAGTGGTTAAAGGAGGATAACGAAATGGAAAAAGCTCAAGAAACAAAACAAGAAGAAACAAAGTTAAAAACAATTGGCGAAAAAATCAAAGAAGTTGTTTTTGGCAAAAAGAGCGATGAAGAGACATCGCAATCAGAAGTTGTAGAAACAACAGTTGAAACAGAACCAACTGCTGAAGAGCCAAAGGCAGATGAAGTTCAAGAAGACGTTTTATCAAATGGAGATATGGATGCAGCCATTGAAAAAGCGAAAGCAGAAGCTATTGAAGAATATAAAAAAGCAGAAGCTGAAAAAGAAAGAAAAGCATCCTTGACACCTGAAGAGTTAAAAGCAGAAGAAGATGCTGAAAAAGACAAGAAGATTCAGGCGTTGGAACATGAAATCATGGTCAACAACTCTAAAAACGATGCAATTAAAAAATTAGATGAAGCTGGGTTGCCAGTTAAATTGGCAGATATTATTAACTATTCTACAAAAGAATCTGCTGAAGCATCGTTAGAACACATTATTAAAACTTATAGTGAGTGTCTTGAAAATGGAATTAAAGAGAAGTTAAAAGGAAAGACACCTGAAGGGTTGCGTTCAAATACTGCAATCAATAATCTGCAAGATAAACAAAATTCAATGAGAAAATATATGGGTATTAAGTAATAGGAGGAAAGAAAAAATGGAAAATGTAATTGATTATGCTACTTTATTTGCCCCTTTAATGGATGAACTTTACAAACAAGAGGCGAAAACTGCCATTCTCGAAGGTGATGAAACAACAGTTAAGAAAGGTGCTCATGGAGAAATCAAGGTTGCAAAAATTGATATGGATGCACTTGGTGATTATGATCGTAAATCAGGATATACAAAAGGTGGCACAAAATTCTCTTGGGAAACAGTCAAATATGACAAAGAACGTTCTCAATCTTTGAATATTGACCGATTGGATAATGATGAAGCGTTAGAAATACCAGCAGCAAAACTATTGAGCGAATTCATTCGTACAAAAGTTATTCCTGAAACGGATGCAGCACGTATTGCTAAAATCTGTGGAACTAGTGGTATCACAGTAAAAGAAGAAAAATTAGCTGATGGTGCAGCGGTTGTAAAAGCATTAAGAGCATCATCTGATAAATTGGACAACGATGAAGTGCCTGAAGAATCACGTATACTATTCATTGTCGGTTCTTACCTTTCAATGGTTGAAGATATGGATACAACAAAATCTAAAAAAATTTTAGATAAATTCTCAACAATCATTAAAATGCCACAATCTAGAATGTACACTCAAATTACATTAGCAACTGGTGAAACTGAATATGGTTATAAGAAAACACCAACAACTGGTAAAAATGTTAACTTTGTTGTTGTTGAAAAATCAGCTGCAGTATCAGCAATGGAGCAATGGATTAAGTATTTCACACCTGATCAAAACCAAAATGGCGATTCTCATAAATGGGATTATCGAAACAATAACTTATATGCACATGTTTATGAAAATAAATTAGCTGGAGTTTATTGCTCACACGATACTGAATAGGAGGACAAAACATGGAAACAAAAGGAACAGTGATTGGTTTAGGTACTAAAAAACCGACAAGCGAATTAGAAGAACTAAAAAAAGAACTTTCTAAAAAAGATAGTGAAATCAAAAAACTATCAGAAGAAAATACTTCTTTGAAAAAGAATATTGATGAACTTGAAAAAGGAGGCTCTACAGATGGAACAAATGGCAAGGATACTGAAGGAGGTTCTGGAGCATCCAAAGGTAAGAAATCTTAGTGATGAACAAAAAGAACAGTTAGAACCGATTATCACACGATATGCAAGACGTGCTAAATTAAAGATTTTAGCACATTGCAATCGTGATGATTTACCTGAAGCGCTGGAATCAGTGGTAGCAGAAATTACTGAAGAAATGCTGATGGCTGACAAAGTTATCGCTACCGATAACAAGGAAGTTGCCAGCGTAAGCCGAGGTGATACAAGCATTACCTACAAAGATCCTGCTTCAGCCTATAACAATGCAATTGACTTTATGAAAGATTATTCATGTCAATTAGTCCACTTTAAAAGAATGAGGCTTCCAAGAGATCCTAATGATGAGCGAAGCTGAAATTCTAGCATTAACTTATTACGATAAAATGAGCGTTTATCGACCTTTTAAAGACACTTTACCAACTGGCGAAAGTGTCTTTTATAAAGGTCTAGATGGCAAGAAAATATATGATGATATACCATGCGCTTTGTCTAGCTTTTCTAATGGCAAGTCAAACAAGAATGATGTAAACGTGAAAATCGAAAGTGACTATAAGTTATTTTATGATCCAAAAATCAAAGTCGAAAAGAATGACACGATTGTTTGCACACACGAAGGCACACGCTATGTATTGGTGGCTGGAAAGCAATATACCCTACCAAGTCATGCAGAACTTCCAGTCTTGGAGGAAAAGAACACAGCATGAGTCAAACGGATATTGTTATTGAAGGTTTGGATGAATTTGAAAAGAAGCTTGCAAAGATTATTTCACATGATTATCCACGTGAGTTTGAAAAGATGGTCATTCAAATTGCAACGGATCTTCAAATTGCTACTGCAGATGCTACTCCAGTTGATACGAGCAGGCTTCAAGAAAATTGGTTTGTCGGAGACCTGGTCAAACGAGGAAATGACTATTACATCGAGGTATATAACAATGTTGAGTATGCCGAACCTGTCGAGTATGGACATAGAACAAAAAACGGTGGTTTTGTTGAAGGAGCTCATATGATGGAAATATCAGTAGAACTTTTAAAAATACAGTTACCTTCCTTTTTAAGAGACTGGTTGAGTGATTTCATAAATAATCATGATCTAAATGATTAAGATTACAGAAATTAAAACGACCATAACCAGCCTTTTGAAAAAAACGGAAGATATTGATGTGTTTTTTACAAATGTCAGCAAAACGGATTCGAATGTTGAAGAAAACCGAATTTATAAGTATTTCTATGTTTCTTTGATTCCAATTAGTACAGCGCTATTTGGAAAGTATTTGAGAGATAGAGCGTTGTTTGTGGATGTCGCTTATATCAATGACGAAGCAGATAACAATACTTTCTGTAATTGGATGGAAACAATGGATCAAAACTTTTTACCTTATGTTCAAATCGGCAAACGCTCAATCACAATAGAAAACAGTTCTTTTAAAATCGTGGACAATATAGGACATTACACTTTCACATTAAAGTTTAGAGATGTGATTGATTATAAAGAGCAAGGTGTGCTTGCAGAAAATCTAAACATTAACTTTGTACAGGAGGATTAAATTTTATGAATTTACCACAAATTGTAATTGAGTTTAAAAGCAAAGCTCAATCTATCATTCAACGAAGCGAACGTGGAGTTGTTGCAGTTATTCTAAAAGACAACACAGAAGGTGCGAGTCCATTTAGTATTTATAAAAGTTTGAGTGATGTAGATTTTGAAAAGATGAGCGAGAAAAACTATCGCTATTTGAAATTGATTTTTGACGGTGCGCCATACAAAGTCATGGTCGCAGTTGTTTCTGAAGATGAAAATAACTACAGTGGTGCGTTAAAAATCTTAGAAAACTATAAATGGAACTATCTAGTTGTCCCATCAGCGGATGTAGAAAGCACTCCAGTTATTAGTTCATGGATCAAAGAGCAAAGAACCAATAACAAGAAAACATTTAAAGCAGTGCTTGCTAATCATGCTGCAGATTGCGAAGGGATTATTAATTTCACAACTGAGAATATCGTTTCAACCATTACAGGTAGTGAAGTGAAGCTAACGGCTGCTGAATATTGTGCTCGTATTGCTGGGATCGTTGCAGGATTAAGTTTGTCTCGCAGTTTAACATACTATGTTCTAACAGATATTATCTCAGCCGATATTCCTAGCAATCCTGAAGAATTAGTCAATAAAGGCGAATTGGTTATTTTATTCGATGGAGAAAAATACAAAATCGCAAGAGGTATCAATAGTTATACTTCAGGAAACAATGAAGACCTTAAAAAAATTAAAGTTATCGAAGGCAAAGATACAGTCTATCAAGACATCAAGACTACTTTTGAAGAAAAGTATATCGGTAAGGTTATTAATGATTATGACAATAAACAAAACCTCGTAGCAGCGATTATCACATACTTCAAAAGCATTGAAGGAGATGTCTTGGATCGTACTTACGATAACAGTTGTGCAATTTCACTTGAAGACCAACGCAGTTATTTAGAAAGCCAAGGCGAAGATACGGAAGCTATGAGTGATGTTGAAATCTTACAAGCCAATACAGGAAGTATGGTTTTCTTGACTGCAGCAATTAAGTTTGTTGATGCAATGGAAGATTTAAAAATGGAAATCAGTATGTAGGAATAGGAGGATACAACAATGAGTATAAGAGGAAACAAAGTCCTTTCAGGTACATGGGGCGAAATTTGGGTAGATGGTGTTCCAATTATCGAATTTAAGAAAGTTGAAGCGAAAGTATCAACCAATCGTGAAGATGTTCAGATTGGTATTGATGTCGATAGCAAAATGACAGGCATCAAAGGAGAAATCACAATCACAATTAACAAAACATACAGTAATTACAATGACGTTATGAAGAATTATGTTCGAGGTAAGGATGTACGTTCTCAAGTAATCGCAAAGCTTGCAGATCCTGATGCAGTGAATGCTCAACAAGAACGTTGGTCATTCGATAATGTATGGTGGAATGATATTCCGTTATTCGTTGCTGAAAAAGGCGCACTTATTGAAGAGGAATTAACTGGAGGCTTTACACCTAGCGATGCAGTTAACTTAGATACAATCAAACGATAGGAGGAATTTACATGGAAAAGAAATCAACACTAGAAATATTCGCTGCGAAAGCTTCAGCAGCTATGAAAAGAAAAAGATCATTCGTGCAATACACTTTAAGCTTCCCTTCTTTTGAAAAGTTAGAAGATGAAAATGGCGAAGGACAACCATTGGAAATTAAATTCAGAACATTATCTGATGCAGAAATCAATGATTGCTTGGCATATGAAAGCGATGATCCAAACGGAGCAGATAAATATGCTATGTATATTGCTTCGGTTGAACCATCATTAAAACAATTAGGTCAAGCCTTAAAAGAAACTGGTGAGATTGTTCATCCTATGGAAGTGATGGAAATGTTTGAACGTCACGAAATCACAGAAGCTGCCATGATCATCATGGAAAAATCAGGCGTACTAAGTAAAAACAAAGTTACAGTCGTTGATAAAGGATTAGAAAACTTAAAAAACTAATTCGAACTAATGGTGATTTTAATCTGCTACATCATTATGTTCAATTGGGATGGAAAATAGAGGAGTTTGTAGAATTGCCGAATTACTACAAACTTTTTTATAAAGCTTCTATGGATGTCGCAATAGAAGAAATGCAAAAAGCATCGCAGATTAAGATTGGAGGTGGCAAGAATGGCAATCGTTGAGAAGATTAAGATTTCTGATGAAGGTATAGGAACTCTTAAAAAGTTAAGAGATGAACATAAAACCTTTAAGGACGAAGTCAAATCAACAAGAGATGAGTTGAAAAAAGCGTGGGATCATAAATATAAGCCAGCTATTGAGACAACATCAGCCATGAAATCAATTCGAGCCATGCAATCCAAAGCAAATGAATTTAAGAACAACTTAAAAGCAAGATTTCATTTAGAAGATAACGCAGCTTTAATCAAATTAAATAGTATTTATAAAAGGCTTTTAAAACTATCAACAATGACAGTTGCACCGATTGTTAAAATTAGAGATCATGCATTATCCAAACTGAAATCTACAATCAAATTGTTTAATGATCTAAAAAATAAAGTAGTTTCCCCTATCGTCAAGATTAAGGACAATTTCACTTCAAAGGCTAAGAAAATCAAAGCAGAAACTAAGTGGCTTTCAAAAACAGTTGCAAGACCAGTAGTATTTTTGAAGGACATGATAACCAGCAAGTTATCTCCGATTAAGATTGCCTTGAAAACGATAACCAAAAAAGCGTATAAGGCAACGATAACAGCAGTCAATAAAACAGCTAGTGGTATATCTTCTGCTATGAAGGGCTTGGCTAAAATAGGAAAGAAATTAGTCATACCTGTAACAGTAGCAGCGACAGTCACCACTGCTGCACTTGGTGCTGCAGTCAAATCAGGAATGGCTTTAGAAAATCAACAAGTCAGTATTGAACACTTTATCGGTGCTACCAATAAAGATTATGGTGAAGCACAGATAAAAGAAGCTGCAAAAACATTTACTGAGCAGTTAAGACAAAATGCCAATGCAACACCATTTGAAACTGGCGAAGTCATTCAAGCAGGAAGTCGTGCAATAGCGATTACGCAAGGAAACACGAAGTCAGCGATGTCCTTGGTTCGATTGGCAGAAGACATGGCAGCTGCTTCAGGTGGTACGAAATCAATCAGTGATGCCATGGAAGCCTTAGCTGATGCGAAACTTGGAGAAATGGAGCGTTTAAAGGAATTTGGCTTTAAAGTATCAGCCGATGAATTTAAACAAAAAGGATTTGAAGGTATTTCCAAAGATTTAGAAAACTTCTATGGTGGCGCTGCATCCAAACTGGCTTCAACTGGTTCAGGGTTATTATCTACAATTACTGGTAAGTTAAAGTCAGGAATGGCTGATTTTGGATTAAATATTGTAGAACAACTAAAACCAGTCTTTACAAACATTATCGGCTTGATTGATAAAGCGATGCCTTACATTCAAGAGTTCGGTGTAACGTTTGGTGAAGGACTTGGAAAAGGAATTCAATACATATCATCAATCATGCCATCGTTTATCAATGGTTTCAAAATGATGATGCCTGCAATCCAATCAATTATTTCAGGAGTTCAGCAGATGTTGCCACCGATCATGGCTTTTGGTGGAACTATCGTTACTACGATACAAAACGTAGTAGTCAAGGCAACACCGATAATTGATCAGATTATTCAAGCGATTGCTCGTATCTTACCTGCAGTTCAACCGATTTTTTCTACTATCGTTACAACAATTGGAAATATAGTCACAACTGTATTGCCTCCACTTGGGAATGCTTTTTCAATGATTGCAGATGTTATCGTAGCGATAGCTCCTATTATTTCAGATACCTTCTCAGCAATCAGTGAAGTTGTAACGAATGCAATATCAGGTATTAGTACGGTGATTCAAGGTGGACTTGATCTAATCAGTGCCATTTGGTCAGGAAGTTGGCAAGGAGTCGTAGATGCCTTTGGCTCAATCTTTGGTGGCATCGCTGAAATTTGCAAAGCTCCTATTAATGCAGTCATTGCGATTATCAATGGAGCGATTAGGGCAATCAACAGTATTTCAGTTGATATCCCTGACTGGGTTCCAGTTGTTGGTGGTCAACACTGGGGATTAAACTTAGGACAAATCCCATACCTTGCCAAGGGTGGTGTTGTCGATGAGGCAACAACAGCAGTCATTGGTGAAGCTGGTAAAGAAGCGGTTATGCCTCTTGAACGAAATACAGGTTGGATTGGTCAGTTAGCAGGACAGATTATGAGTAGGATGGCTGGATTCAGTATCCAATTGCCTACTGTAAGTAAAGATATACCGATGACCAATGGAAACACTATGTCTCCAGCTTCTAGTGGAAAGACTTTATCAGTAGTTATCACGATTGCAAAACTTGCAGAAAGTATCGTAGTCAAGGAAAAACAAGATATTGATGACATTACTGAAGAAGTGGCTGATAAGATTTTAGAAGTTGTTGAGAATTTATAGGAAGGAGATTTGCATGAAAAGAAGAATAATTGAATTGAATGTGAATAACCGACAGGAATTTTTAAAGCTATCAGTAAATCCAGCTTCTATTGTTTTTACCGATATGCAAAATAACCAACAAATTAATTTGTTGGAAGTGGGAACTGCACTTCTTTTAGGGAACAGAGGCTTGATAACGACAACGCTTGAGAGCTTCTTCCCTTCTGAAAGTTCGCCTTTTTATAAAAGATATGGAGGGGTTAGGACACCACAGGAGTGCAAGGATCTTATTAAAAAATGGAAAGATAAAAATATGATTGTTCGCTTGATCATATCAGATATGGATATCAATCTAGCCATGGCAATCAATAACTTCACGACAACACATCGTGAAGGAGATGATGATATTTATTACAGCATTGAGTTAGTTGAATATAAAACTTTAAACGTGCCAACAGTTAAGGTTTCGACCAAAGTGAAAAGTTCTATTCAAAGAAGACCTGCCCCAACCGCTCCCTCAAAGGCTAAACCATCAGGTGGCTCATCTGCAGGAAGATCATACACTATCAAAAGTGGTGATACTTTATGGGCGATTGCTACAAGATACTATGGTAATGGTGCTCAATATTCAAAGATATATAACGCTAACAAAGGAACTATAGAGTCTGTAGCCAAAAGTCGAGGGTTTGGAAGCTCACAAAACGGACACTGGATTTTCCCAGGTACGAGCATAACGATTCCATAATGCAATTATTAACAGGTGGAAAAGATATCATTGAGCTTGTAAGGGAGATAACATGGTCAGGCGATACGAAAGAAGTATCTAGAAAACTCAATTTTGTAATTTATCAAAACGACATAGATAAGTTAATGCCAGCAGTTTCTATCAATGAAGGAGATGACATCATTTTTAAAGACGATACAGGAAAAGCTATCTTTGGTGGAGTCATTCATAAAAAAGATAGAAAAGCAGCAGAAAAGAGTTTCACTTTTCTAGCATATGATCTACTGTTCTATGTCAACAAATCAGAAATATCCAAGATATTCAATTCAACTCCTGAAGCAATTACAAGATCGATTTGTAATGATCTAAATATTCCAGTCGGAAGTCTAGCTTCAACCAATGTTAAGGTTTATTATCCTTGTCTTGGCAAATCAGCTTATGAAGCCATAATGATTGCTTATACGCAAGCAGGCTATCAAACTGGAAATGTTTATATTCCTGTCATGAAAGATATAAACAAATTGAATATCATCCAAAAAGGTCAGTATTCAAATGTTGTTTTAGAAGGCACGTATAACCTTGAAGACAGCACTTATTCAGTGACTTCTGAAAATGTAGTTAATCAAGTTGTGATTACCGATAAGGAAGGAAATGCCATCAGGACATTAGAAGATATTGATTCTATGAATAAGTACGGAACAATTCAAAAGGTTTATAAAACACAAGATGGGAAAGATTCCAACACTGAGGCAAAAGCGCTCATGCATGGGATTGATAAAAACGGTTCTGTTCTAGCTTTAGGTGATGTTCGTGCGATATCAGGATATTCAGTAGCTGTACAGGAAAGCAAGTCTGGACTGTATGGTCTTTTTTATATTGAAAGTGATTCTCATACATTTATGGATGGGAAACACGAAATGTCACTCACATTAGCATTTGAAAATATGATGGATGAAAAGGAACTTCCTACATCCTAGAAAGGAGCACCTATGAAAAAAACAGATAGAAAAATAGTGGATTTAGTGAATGCACTAAAAAGTAAATGTCAAAATAGCAACAATCTTTATGTTGCTAAAGTAGTCAGTACAAGTCCATTCAAACTAAAGCTGTATGATCAAACGATTACTGAACATATTTATGTCAATAACTCATTTCTAAAGACATCATCAAAAGCGATAGATTCCAATATTACTTGGGATGAAAATCACGATTATGTTCCTAGCAGTTTACTTAGCTTTACAAGAAAGATGTTTAAAGCTGACCTATTAAGTGCTGGCGATACTGTTATCGTTCTTTTAGATGGTGTTTCCTTTTATGTATTGGAAAGAGTCACGAAGGTCGCATGAGCAATTCAATCTTTCCTTTTATTGATACAAGCAAGTACGAAGATGTTATTGAGAGTGATAAATTAGAAGAATTATGCGAGTATGCGTTTGATTTCAAGAATGACTGCCTTTTAACAAACAGTGCAGGACAAAACTATTATGTATATCGAAATGAGGCTTTGAAAGTTTGGATATATAAGGCATTAATGACTCCACGCTATCAGCATCTAGCCTATACGGAAGATTATGGAAATGAGATGTTTTCTATGATTTCTCAAGCGATAGACCAAGAAGTCATGCTTCTTGAATTAAAGAGATACATTACAGAAGCATTGATGTATAACCCTTATATTCAGGAATTAAATAGTTTTGAATTTGAAGTCAAAGGCTCGGAAGTATTGATTCGATTTACTGTAATTTCTATATATGGACAAATGCAGTATGAACAGATAATGAAAGAAGGTGTTGGATAATGGAAAGAGATTATCAAGAAGTGATAGATGCTATGAGTAATGGCGAATACACTGCTGAAGAAATCAAAAGTCGTATTAGATCATACTTGAATAATCCAGCATCTAAAATCGAAGGTTCATTTGCTATGGATAGCATACAGGCAGTAGCTCAAGAAATGGCAAGAGCTATCAATATGCGAATTATTGATTTCATTGATATGGCAATGCTAGACACAGCAGTATATGAATTTTTAGATCGAAAAGGATTAGATTATGGATTGGCAAGAAATCCAGCAACTGCTTCTAGTGGTTATGTTAAATTCACTGGAGTGCAAGGAACGATTATTCCAAAAGGAACAACCCTTTTGTCGGACACCCACACGTTTACAACTGATTTTGAAGCAATCATCTCTTCTTCAGGAACAGTTAGTGTGAGAGCGACATGTACAGAACTCGGAATTGCTGGAAACGTTCTAGCAGGTGCGATTACTGGAATTAGGGCTACCGAAGGAATTGATGGTGTAAAAGTAACCAACGAAGAGCCTTTTGAAGGTGGAACTGAAGAAGAAACGGATGATTCTTACCGTAAAAGAATTTATGAAAAGATACAAATGCCGATTGCTTCAGGAAATGCCAATTCTTATATATATTGGGCGAAGCAGGTTTCAGGTGTCGGTAACGCTCGATGTATCCCTTTATGGAATGGAGCTGGAACTGTTAAGGTTGTAATTTTATCTTCAGATGGGACTGCTCCTGATGATACTGTTATAAAAAATGTTGCTGACTATATTGAAACACAAAGACCAATAGGTGCTAAAGTAACAGTTTCAAAAGCTGAAGCAAAAGAAATTGTTATAGAAGGTACAATTAAAGTTTCAGCAGGTCATAGGCTTGCTGATGTTCAAACGGAAGCCAATCGTATTATTCGTGAATATCTAACAGGAATTGCTTATGAGGAAGAAAGCAAGGTTTTATCTTATTTCAAGATAAGTGACTTGATATTTAATGTTGAAGGTATTTCAGATGTCTTGGATTATACGGTTAATGGTAAAAAACAATCCATCATGGCAGAGGCTGCAGAATTTTTTTCTCTATCGGAGATAACGCTTCATGAGAATTGATTCAGTTAATTATCTTCCTCAATTTATACTTGATATTCCTGAGATGAAAGAACTTCTATATGCTGAGCAAAAAGGATTAGATGAGTTCTTTGACTACATTGAATTGATGCGTAATCAGACATCAATCAGTACAGCGAGTATTTATCTTTCAAGATACGAGAAAATGTTTGGACTTAATATTAGTCCTGCACTTACTGATTCGGAAAGAATAGGAAGAATTCTAGCAAAACTAAATACAAGAACCAATTCAACTGTAGATGCCATCAAAACAGTTGTTTCATCTATTACAGGATGTGATACAGAGATAGAAGAATACTATGATAAGTATGCTTTTATGATTGATGTTTTAAGAGATAATGACCAGTTAATCAATATCGAAGACATCAAAGCAGCAGTAGAAATCATTAAACCAGCACACCTTGCATTTACAGTTATGATGTGTTGGAAATGGACAATTGGAATTAAAGTCAATTCGTTCATTTACAAAGTAGCTCATGATGTATGTGGTGGTCTTGGCAATGATTATGACTATTGTGGAGAAACACCTGATTTAAGCTATTTAGGAAAGATAGAAGGAACTGGAATAAAAGTAGAAGTAAGAAAAGAAAATCATTCATTTCCTTATGTTTTCACTGGTCAATATCCAGTTATTTCAACTTTAGGAAGTATAAAGGATGGAGATATAAAAGTTAGTGCAGTGCATGAAACACATGGATATGATTATGATTTCACATCTTTTGAAGCAGGTGTAGTCCCTCATATATCAATGCTAGGCGCTGATAAGCAAGAGAACGGACAAATAAACGTGGAAACAGAAAACTACGCCACACCGCTTTTATTTGCCCAAGAAGATGGCGATTTTTGTGGCGAAGATTAATTAGGAGGTATAAATATGCCGTTTAGTATAAAAGCATTTAAAGGCTTGGTATCTCATACGCACAGAGAAATTGTTTCAGCAAAGTATAAAATCAAAAATACTTATTATGAGGCAACGATTAACAGTATTGAAGAGAAAGAATCGGAGTTGGTATTGCATTTGCAATTAAATCCTTCAATCACTCAAGAAGTAACTGTATCTGAAATTGCCTTATTTGATACATCGGGTGATTTATTTTATAAAAAAGCTGAAAACATTAAATTCAATCCTTTAAATGAAGGAATTATTGTAAAGATAACGATTAATTTTATGGAGGTAAGCTAGTATGGGGTTATTGTATAAAGCAACGAAATGGCTTGATCATGTTACGCAATATCCAATGCGTAGACGTATTACGAATAATGATGATGGAACAAGTGATGTAGTTCGTGCAGAAGGTGAAATCATTCAACAAGGAACACCGAGAAACGCTAAGAATTATAATAATATGGAAGAAGGCATTCTTGCTAATCAGATTCTTGCTTTGTGTTTACAACAAGAAATGGTTCAACTAAAAAGGTCAGCTGCAGAAAATCATGGTGAGTTTGGAGTGGTAAACATTAAGAATACGAATAAGTATCCTTTTTCATCTGCTTCAATAACAATACCAATAAAAGAAAAAAGATCTAATTTTGATTATGTGGTTCAAATCGAAGTGGCAGAAACGGACGGGAACATTGAAAGTATTGAAGTTTTTGATAAACAGTTAAATGGCTTTAAACTGGCATTTAAAGGCAGTGCAAAAAATGTGAAATTAAAATATAAAGTAACAGGAGGACGATATTAATGAATGAAGCAAAGATAATCAATATGAACAAAGGAGCAAAGATTGACTATGAAATTATGGGAAATAAAATTATTTTCAATGACGAATTAATGTTGAATCTTGCTAAGTATGAGCGTGATGACCCTATGCATATTGATATATGCATGGATGAGTTTGGGTGTTTGTGTATGGGATTGGCTAACAATTATATTGCACAAATTGATATTCCTGCTCGTGAATATGAGTTTGTTGAAGATGGTGTGGATGAAGAAGGAAAAACTAAATATAACAAGGTAGCAATTCCATTTGATATTAAAAAAGTAGTCATTACATTATGGGAGGTTGAAGAATAATGGAAACAAATTTTGATGCGATCAAATTAGCAGTAGAAGCAGCTACTGGTGGAAAAAATACAGTATTATTTGATGATTTAGGTAATCCTTCAATCATGGTTAGAATTCCTAAATTTAAAATTTCAGATGTAATCGCTGGTGGATCTAATTCTGTTCATCCTGCGTTTATTGTAAATGGTGTAGAAAAAGATGAAATATTCATAAGTAAATATCAAAATATCGTAGTAAATGATCGAGCTTATTCTTTACCGATGCAAGATCCAAAAGCTTATATTGATTTTGATACAGCAAAAAAAGCCTGTGAAAACAAAGGTAAGGGTTGGCATCTAATGACAAACGCAGAATGGGCTGCAATTGCTTTATGGTGTAAAAAGAATGATTACTTCCCAAGAGGTAACAACAATTACGGAAGTGATGTATCTTACCCTCATGAAAAGGGTGTAGAAACATATAACTATGACGGTAAAACTGGTAGAGTTGCTTCGGGTTCTGGGCCAGTTACATGGGCTCATGATGGTAGCAACTCAGGTATATTCGATTTAAATGGTAATGTTTGGGAATGGGTTGGAGGACTTCGTTTAGTTGATGGTGAAATCCAAGTCATCGCCGATAATAATGCAGCAAATGGTGCAGATATGACAGTGAATTCTAGTCATTGGAAAGCCATTGATAAGAGTGGAAACTTAGTTGCTCCAAAATCAGCTAATACATTAAAGTTTGATTATACAGTAGATCCAGGTACTACAAATGTAGGAAAAGGAGTTCCAAAATTAGTAACAACTTTAACTCATCAACAAACAAGTGATGAACCATATGCAGCAGGACAATTTGAAGATATGACGGCAGATGATGGTATCACTCCACCAGAAATATTAAAGTCGTTAGCGATTTATCCTGAGGGAACAAAAGCAAATCATGGAGATTACATCTATATGAGAAATAAGGGAGAGCGTTTGCCTTTTCGTGGTGGCCTTTGGCATAACGGAAGCACTGCAGGCGTGTTCGCTTTGAATTTGCACAACCCACGCTCTTATGCTGACTATGATAGGGGTTTTCGCTCCGCTTTCGTAGGTCTGTAATTTTGGCTTCAGTGTTCGGTTTTTGCCACGTGAGTGGCAATCATTCCCACCAGCGATTTAGCTGGTGGGATTATTTTTTTATTGTGTAAATTTTTACACATGATATAATTTACTTGAGGTGGTAATGATGGATAGTCAATTAGGATTGTATGAGACTCAGCTTGTCATACAGCAGGAGGTTTATGATATGTTACTATATGCCTATCCGTTGTTAGATCATTTTCCAAAGAGTCAAAAATTCTCTTTAGTTCAAGATATCAAAAGAAGTATGGATTTAGTTCTTAAATATGCAATTACTGCTAATAAAAAATACAGCAAGACTACAACGCTTGAAAAAATGGATGTAGAACTAGCTGCTTTAAAGGTTTATATAAGATTAGCATTTGAATTGCATTTTTTTAAAGGCGAAAAGCACTATATGGAAATGTCTCGAAGATTAGATAAAGTCGGCAAGATGTTAGGTGGCTGGATTAAGGCTGAAAAAGAAAAATCAGGGAATAAAGCTATTGAAAAAACATATGTTTGCGAGAAATGCGGTGCAAAAATAACTCCTAAATCTTATGAATATTCAATAAGGAATTTTGGTAAATCTCTTTGTTATGCATGTCAAAAAAGTCATAAGGATTAGATGAATAGTGAGAACTTTTCGTGTTGGCGTTGGATTCTGTACGCTTTGGCTCTGCTCTCCGAGAGGTTTTCGCTCCGCTCTATTCTTTTATGCTATTTTGGGATTAGGCTATTAGCGTTTGCCTTTTCGTGGTGGCTCTTTCAATAATTCTAGCAATGCAGGCGTGTTCGCTTTGAATTTGAACAACCCACGCTCCAACACTTGGAACAATCTAGGTTTTCGCTCCGCTTTATCCTTATGGGATTAGACTATTATGAAGACCTTTTCGTGGTGGCGCTTTTTGGGAGCATTCGAATGCAGGCGTGTTCGAATTGAATCTGAATAACCCACGCTCTTATGCTGACAATGATAGAGGTTTTCGCTCCGCTCTAACCCAATAAAGAGTAATGGGATTGGACTATATGAATTGCCTTTTCGTGGTGGCAATTGGAATAACGGAAGCAATGCAGGCGTGTTCGCTGTAAACTTGAATAACCCACGCTCCAATTCCAATCACAATGTAGGTTTTCGCTCCGCTCTGCTCTTGCAATTAGGTATATGATGGATACGTCTGTCATTTCAAATCAAGGGAATAAAGGAGTCTAATTCCATGCTGAACAAGCAAAAAAATATATAAAGATGAAAACCGATTGTAATGTTAAATGAACTCCGTTAAGCATCTTAAAAATTAGGTGATGATCATGGCGAAAATAAAGAATGTATATGACTATATCGTTAGTGATGAAAACATATACAATGCTTATTTGAACGCTCGCAAAAGCAAAAGATATAGAAAAGATGTACTCATATTTACTCAAAATCTATAAGCAAATCTAGTTAAGATTCAAAATGAATTAAGAAGCGAAGTTGTTGATTATCCTAAATATAGAGAGTTCTATATTTACGAACCAAAGTGTCGCTTGATTCTTGCTCAAGACTTTCCTGAAGTGATAAAACAGTGGGCGTTTTATCAAGTTTTAAGTCCTATGTTTACTAGGATGTACATCAAGGATTCTTATGCATGCATTAAAGGAAAAGGACAAATTGCAGCAATTAAAAGGCTTCATTATTGGCTTAAATTGGTCAATAGCAAAAGATACAATAAACTGAAAAACGGTTTAGATGTATCTGATTTAAACAAGTGGTATTACTTGAAAATAGACTTTAGCAAATACTTTTATAGAGTAGATCATAAAGTCATGATTGATGCATTGAAGAAGAAAATTAAAGATGATCGTGTTGTTAGATGGCTTGAAACACGCATAGAAAGCCCTGATATGCCTTTTGGATTACCTAAAGGCATGCGTCCTGAAGATGTTGAAATGAGTGAACGTTTATATGATAAAGGAATGCCAGTAGGCGCTTTGGTTTCACAAATGTTAGCGAATGTTTACAATGATCAGATAGATCAATATGCTAAAAGGACATTAGGAATTAAGTATTATATACGCTATCAGGATGATATTGTGGTGCTTTGCGATGATAAGAAACAAATAAAAGAATGGCATCATAAACTAGAGAAGTTCGCAAATGATGTCATGAAAATGGAAATGAACCAAAAGACCTGTATTAGACCAATCAATCAAGGGATAGAATTTTGTGGTTTTCGCTTATGGGCTACACATATTAAAATAAGGAAAAGCACTTCCTTGAGAATTAAAAGGAACTTAAAAGGCGTGATGAAACGATACAATGAAGGAGATTGTACTTTAGAACACGCTACGCAAGTAGTTAATTCATATTTTGGACTGCTGAAACATTGTAATAGTTATGCATTAAAAACTGAAATATTTGGTGATTATGAAAAAGGAATAGATGGTTGGTTTGTACTGACTAGAAATCAAGGTAACGATTAATTTCGTTACCTTTTAATTATGTTTTAAAGTTCTTTATTTTTCGACTTTATTTATTTTATATAAAATGTGCGATGAAAGGAGGAATATATAATGGATATTTCAAAAACAACATCATTACTATTATTATTAATCGTTTTTGCAGTGTTGATTCAATTTATCGTTGAACGCTTAAAAGCAGTCTTAGGTAATAAGGTAATGAAGTATCTACCAGCGGATGTATTGGCTGCATTATTAGGTATTTTGTTTGCATTTATGTTTAGCATTGATGTATTCAAATACTTTGATTTGAATGGAACAATTCCATATGTTGGCAATATTATTTCAGGTTTGATTATTTCAGCTGGAGCACCTGCTATTCATGAGTTTATTGCTAATATTCGTGAACAAAGAAAGTTACTACAAGATTCTATCTCTACTGGAGCGGTAGAACCATTAAAAAAAGTAGGAGGTAAAGAAAATGAATGAAGATGTAAAAGATATTGTAATTACTTCAGAAATGGAAGAAGAACTTAACACTATGGGAAAAGGTGAAGAAGGAAGTGATGAATAATGGATTGGAAAAACTTAAATGCCGATGTCAATAAAATCATGAATAAACACTATACTAAGGGGCGTTCAGGACGAAAAATTGATAAAATAATCATCCATTATAACGCAGGTGATTTAACTGCAGAAGGATGTTATTCTGTATGGCAAAACAGAGCAGCTTCGGCACACTATCAAGTTGAATCTTCAGGTCGTATTGGACAATTGGTTTGGGATGGTGATACAGCATGGCATGCTGGCAACTGGGATGCCAACTGTTCAAGTATCGGAATTGAACATGCAAATAAAGCAGGTGGATATATTAGTGAAGCATGCTTAGATGCAGGAGCTCATTTAGTTGCAGCATTATGTAAGTATTATGGATTGGGACGTCCTAAATGGAAGGTAAATGTATTCCCTCATAATCATTTTGCAGCTACATCTTGTCCTGGTCGATTACAGGATGAGCAAAGAGATGCTTATATGCATAAAGCTCAACAATGGTATGATCAAATGGTGAATGGGGTTGAAACTCCATCTAAACCAAGCGAACCATCTACAGGTAAAAAAACTAATGAGGAAGTAGCAAAAGAGGTTATTGCTGGCAAATGGGGTAATGGAAATGAACGTAAGAGCAGTTTGACAAGTGCTGGATACGATTATAATGTTATTCAATCGTTAGTAAATCAAATGTTAGGAATTCCAACGTCTGATCCAAAACCAACAAAAACTATTGATCAGTTAGCGGATGAAGTTATTGCTGGCAAATGGGGTAATGGTGAAGAACGTAAAAATCGTTTAACCAAAGCAGGATACAATTATGATGCAGTTCAAGCGAAAGTTAATCAAAAATTACATGGAGTAAACAGTAACAAGTCCAATGAAACAATCGCTAGAGAAGTTATTGCTGGCAAATGGGGTAATGGAGCTGAACGTAAGAACCGATTAACAGCTGCAGGATATAACTATGATGCCATACAAAGTATTGTGAATAGTTTGTGTAAATAATTTGTAGGATAGTAGGAATGCTATCCTACTCTCCTTTTCATAGCAATGCCCTTTGTTTGAAAGGAGAGATAAAAATGAATAGTTTTATACCATGGATTGGTGGTAAAAAGTTACTTAGAAAAGAGATATTAAACAGATTTCCAAAAGAGCAACCATCTCGCTATATCGAAGTGTTTGGAGGTGCAGGGTGGGTATTATTTGCGAAGGAACAAAATAGTAAGCAATTAGAAGTATTTAACGATCTCAATGGCAATTTAATTAACCTATATAGATGTGTTAAATATCATGCTCAGGAAGTCCAAAAAGAATGTGAATTCTTATTGAATTCTAGAGAGTTATTCTTTGACTATAAAGAACAAATTGACATTAAAGGTTTGACTGATATACAAAGAGCAGCTCGTTTCCTATATATTATAAAAGTATCATTTGGAGCAGATGGTAAAACTTATGGCACAAATGCTAAGAATATTTCATATTCAATTAATATGCTTCCGATGATTAGCGAACGACTTAATAGAGTTGTTATAGAAAATAAAAGCTATGATAACCTCATTAAGGTATATGATAGAGATAATGCTCTATTTTATTTAGATCCACCTTATTATAAGACTGAAAAGTATTATGGTAATTTGTTTGCTGAAGATGATCATATTAAATTAAGAGATATTCTAAAGGATATAAAAGGTAAATTCATTCTATCTTATAATGATTGTGAATTTATAAGAGAGTTATATTCAGATTTTTATATTGAAGAGGTAGAAAGAAATAACAGTCTTGTAAAAGATGGTAATTCAAAATATAAAGAATTGATTATAAGAAATTACAAGTAAAATATCAAAATACGATATAAAATATCAATAATGTTATAGCAATGCTTAGAGTGTTAAAATTCACTTAAAGGGGCGTTGCTATGGCGATTAAAATATGCTTGTCTGATATACTAGGAAAGAAGAAAATGACTCAGGCAGAGCTTGCTAGAAAGACGGGTATTCGACCTAATACAATTAACGAAATTTATTGGGATATGGTTGATAGAATTAGTCTAGAACATATTGAAAAAATATGCTCAGTTTTGAATTGTGAAGTGTGTGATTTAATCAAAATAACAAGTATAAAATAAGTATTAAAAAAGGACATTTACTTGGCGTTTAAAAGCCTGTTAAAATGTCTTTTTTTAAACCTATTTTTTTTCATTTTATTTGCAACATTTTTGCGTTTTGCGTGCAACATTACAATCAAGAATTAGAAATTCAAAATTTTGAAAAAGAAGATTATATTACTCAATTAGAAAGTATTAATACAAGTTTGAAGGATAGTGAACTGGAACAAGAGAAAAATACAAAAGAATTAATACGTTTAAATATAGAAAAATATGAATTAGAAAATAAGAAATATAATTTTATAAGTTTTGTTACTCAAAGATTTTCTGATATGAATAAAATAAATGAAGTTAATAGTTTAATTGATAATCTTACAAAAGAACAGTTAAAATTAAGTCGTGAATATTATGAAATGAGTGAAATAAAGTCAATTATTGAGATGGAAATTGATATTATCAATGACTTGAAAGATAGTATTAAACAACTTAAAGATGATAAACCCAAACTTAAATATCGTTATGATTATTTATTAAGGGATCTATTTTGGCATTTCTCAGATGAACCAGAGAATTTTAAAGAATCTGTTTCAAGGCAGGTCAATGCTAAAGATAACATTAAAAATTTAAAAAATAAGTATGAAAAGATTCTAAGTTACGCTAGTGAACAAAAAAAACAAGATATGTATTTTTCAAATATCATAAGCACTTTATGTAATAATGTATGGTATGGTAGAAATCCAACTGAGATTGCATTAACAGACGGAGAGAATTTAATTCATATTGAAGGTTATACATTTGAATACGGTTATGAACAATTTATGCCTACAGTATCAATTTCTTTAAATGAAAAAATGTTGTATAGTAAGAATATTTATAACAAAGGAATGTTTGATGATTTAGATAAGGCTATTCAAGAATTAAAGAAGAATATAATTTTTGATAATTTAGTGGTAAAAGAACATCAAGAAGAATTCCACAAAACACAAATATCTAAAATGGGTTTCAGTGAATCAAATGAGAAAGATGGCATAGAAGATGAATATGAGATGGAGTAAATTTCATCATTACGGCAACTTGCCGTAATATGGAGGAGATAAAAAATTGAATGAACAGATATCCATATTTGATTATATTGAAGATGATTTATTAAAACCAGATGAAAGATATGTCATAACAAAAGAAGAATTAAATCAAAAGAAAAGTAATTTTACAATGAAGAAATTAACATACATTTATGTGCTTATTAACAATCCTAGAGAATACTGGTATCGTAACGAAACATTAGCAAGATTAAATGATCATTACATATATAGTAATGGTTTCATAGAATATTTTGATAAAGAATCATCAGCAACTGCATTTTATAACAAAAGATTAAAAGAACTTGATGATTTATATATTGAAAATCAGAATATTAAAGAAGAAGATAATTGCAAAAAGAATGATGTTGTTTATTTAGAATATGAAAATAATTTTATTTTTCAGAATAATGTTTACCTTTCTTCCGAACCGGATGACAAATCATTTGTTCCCTTATGGCATTCTAACTGTATAGGCTATTGGGGATTATATCCTTCATATTATGATAAATTATCAACTGATGATAAAGTTATATTTTGCAAGGAACATTTAAATAAAAATTTAAAAGATATTTTAAGAAATATAGAATATAAACCACCTATATATTACATAGATTTAAAAAAATATGATATTCTTTTTAAAGAGTTAATGGCTTTAGGATATAAAGATGATGAATTTTATGAAAATCATCTTACCCAAGATTTTATTGATAGTGAACTAGCTGAAGAACAAGAAGAATTAGAAATGGAATAAAGACGGCAACTTGCCGTCTTTTTAGGTGTATAAAAAATGAATAAAACAATACAGATGAATTTATTTGATTATTTTATGGATGATCCAAGCTTTACAATTCCGCAGGCAACTGAAGTTATAAAAGAGATTAATGAAATGTCTGTAAACAATGAATCAATAAGAGCAAGGATTTATGAAGGCGTAGATAAAGGTATATTTGAAAAAATATCAAGAGGTGTTTATAAAGTCTGTTCTCAAATCAATGGAAAGGAAACTTCATGTCTCTTGATTAATGGTGATGGTAGAGATTTAAGTATGATAGCTGATAATTCTATAGATGGAATTGTTACAGATCATCCATATTCTTTAAAAAAACAACTAAAGGGAGGTAATAGAAATTTTGCAAAGTATGAACTGTTTAGATATGAAAAAAGAGATTTTAAAGAAAAGATGCGTGTTCTTAAGGATGGTGCATTTCTAGTTGAATTTCTTCCTGAAGAAAGCGAAATTAACTATGAATATCTTTATGAAATCAAGCAATTAGCCAGAAGTGTCGGATTTACCTATTATTCAAAAGTTTCTTGGACTAAGGGAACGTTTAAAGCCAATACTGGTAGAAAAACGTCTAACAGTGAAGATGTTCTTATTCTTTCTAAGGGTAAGCCAAGAACATTGAGATTATATCAGAAGAAGAACTTACAAATTGCAAGAGATAATGGTCTGAATGTTAAAGGGCTAACTTCTGAAGAAGTCGGAAATATTTTAATGGAAAATGGATTAGATGTTTATTATATGTCAGGAACAAACGGAATGCTGCCTACTGAGTTCAATTTTCAGCCACGATCCAAAAATCAAAAGATTATGGAAGCTGAAAAACCAGTAGAATTATTAGAAGAAATTATAAATTATATTTCTCGACCGTATGAAGTTCTTTTAGATCAATATGGTGGAAGTGGGAATTTTGGTGTTGCATGTCTTAACACTGACAGATACGGAATACTCATTGAAAAAGATAAAGAAATCTATGAAATGATGAAAAGTAATATTGAGATGTCTGTTTCTGACATGATGGAAGAATTTGAAAACGAAGAAGATTATGAAATGGAATAAGGACGGCAAGTTGCCGTAATTGGAGGAACGTTATGAAATCAATTGAAAAAGAAACAAAAATAAAATTCTTAAATCCTGAAAGGATTTTTTTAGAAGATGAAGAATCACATGATATTCATCTTGAAATAGAAATGCGTGAAGGCAAAGATATCTATAACAAGACCGCAATATTTATTGCATATGTTGGTGGAGAAGATGAAAATAAAGCTAGATATGCAGTTTTGTCAATCTATGATGTAGAATGTACAACAAAGGAAGTGAAACTAGAACATGATGACTTATTAAAGGTTTTTGCTGAAGAAATAAGCAAAGATCTGATTACAAAGATTATTATCACTGATTCTATGTTAGAGAGTAACATGGAAATGTTGTTTGAAAGCGAAGAAAAAGTGGAAGATGATTTAGAGGTCTGCTAATTACGGCAACTTGCCGTAATGATTAGGGAGGAAACAAATGTGTATTTTCCTCAATATATTTATATATTTTATAACAATATAAAAAATAATATTCATTAGTCTAGAAATGAAGAACAAATGTATATAGAATGGTGTTATAAAGAAAAGGAGGTGTTCATAATGCCATTAGAATTAAATGAAACTGAATTAGAGTTAGAAAAACCTATCCTAGTAGAAAACACAACAAAGGAACAAAGAATTGAAATAGTAAAAAAAGGTATGGCTTTTGCTAATATTAATTCAAGTAAAGAATTGACTCTTGATATGTATGATGATTATATCGAAGGAAGAAAAGAATTAAGAGAAGTCGTTAATACAATCATTGAAGGATTGGTGAACGAAAATGAATAATATCTTTTATCCAAATACTTCAGTATTGAAAAATAAGTTAAATATTAAAGATAACAAAAGATTGAATGCTATTGAAAGTCAGATAGTCATGCACAAAAAAACAATAATAGATCAAGTGATGAACATATCGCATGGCAATGATTTTAATATGGAAAGATTAAAGGATATACATCATTTCTTATTTGATGATATTTATGATTGGGCTGGTACATTTAGAACAAATGATATATATAGAACTGAAGAAGTTCTAGGTGGAAAGACAATGTCATTTACTGAAAGTAATCAAATTGAAAAACAACTTTTACAGATTATGAAATATTACAATTCTCCAAGATGGAATTACCAAGATATTTCAGATGAAGTAAAGCTACATGGATGGATGGAGTTGTTAAGTAACTTGTTTCAAGTTCATATGTTTAATGAAGGTAACACTTATACAAGTGTTGCTTTTGCTTTACAGTTTGCTGATAAAGTTGGATTACAATTAAATAAGGAATACTTTTTTGAAAACTCAAAATATTTAAGAGATTGTCTTTGCTTATACTGTAATGGCGAAGGAACAAATCTTATGTCTTTTGTTTCTCAAGCATTTCAGCAAGAAGCTAGTCCAAATCTATTAGAACTAAAGAGTAATATTTTTGAAAAAATGACAATACCAGAAATAAATAAAACTTTTGATTCATGGTTGCAGGAATATAACAATCCAATTATTAACAACTATATTCATGTTAATATGAGAAAAGTTATAGCAGCTATGCAAGAAGAATCATATTCATCTATGGAACTAATCAAAGAAAAGTTTATGACAGTTGTAGATGATCTGCTAGATCATGATTTTAGAAATGAACAATTTAATGAAATCGAAGATAACGAATTAGAATAAACAAAACCTAGACTTCACACTTCAAAGTGAAATCTAGGTTTTTTATTTTTAGGACGGCAACTTGCCGTAAAAAAACTAATTTTTTTTTGCTCAAGACTTCTGCGATTTTTAAAAGCATGATAAAATATGAATAGAAAAACAGAAAGGAGTATACAGAAATGTTCAAATTTCAATATAGAAGCAAAAAAAGGGAGTTAAATTTGATTAAGAATGATACATTAGAAAATGATACAAATATATGTGAAACAAGTAGTATATCTAAATATACAGAAGTAGAAATAGCTAATAAAAGATTATTCAATATCAAAAACCGCATGGTAACGAAAAAACAAAATAATAAGATTTATGATAAAAACAAAAACAGCATAATAATATGTACAAGTTTTACTATTTCAGTATATATCTTTCTTGGCATGATAGCACAATTTGATTGGTTAGGAATTGGTGAAGAAAATCAGTTTTATTTTTCTTTGTTAAATAAAATTATAGAGTTAATTTATTTTCCGACATTTATTTGGCTTTTTGGAAATAGTATTTATAAAGTAAATGAAAATAAAAAGAGAAATCAAGAACTAAGAAAAGAATTCTTGGATTTAGCAACTCCCTTATACGTTTCTAACGAATTAGACAAAAAACTCATAGATTTTTTTGAATATTTAATATCTGATGACAAAGCAAAATATGATTATGATATTGATTTTTAAATTCAGAAAAATCAAATCCGGCAAGTTGCCGGATTTTATATTGTTTACAATAAAATCTCCAGTTAGGCTGGGGGCTCTATTAAGAATTTGAATATGTTAGTGTTTATATAAAAAAGTACCATATTAAACAATATAATTATTTAAAAAACTTTGTTAAATTTTTTATAATAAACGATAATTTAGAAATTAAAATAATTCCGATAAATAGAAGATAAATTAAGTTTTATTAAAATGTGCTTTTTCTTTACTTTTTGTAAAGTAAAGAAAAACATTGCAAAAAATCTAGAAATACATGTAAAGTCAAGTGTGATAAAATGGTAATATGGAAGTAATGGGTAGATACTTCCATACCTTTCTGTGCATTATTCAAGTGCTTTCCCTGTGAATAATGACTTATAAAATAAAAGTACGGCATATATTGTCGTATTTTTATTTTTTCAAAGACACTTAAAGAATTTTACGATCTTGTTTTATTGATGATATATAAGTGTTCTTTAAAAAAATAATTGTTGCAATATATTAAGGAGGAAATTGTTTATATGAAAAATGAAAAACAAAAAATTGATCAATGTGTAAAAATATCTCGTGAATTAAATCAATTAGAGCATGATGATATATTGCTGATTTATAGAATGCTCAGTGATGAAAGGAAAGATGATATTGAGTTTTGTTATTTATATAATATTGTTAGCGAAGAATTAGATATTTCATTTGAAGATAAAATTATTTTTTTAAACAAGACTATAAGTGATTATTATGAAGTTGAATATAATAAAACATTATTAGAATTTTTAAAAGAAAGAATTGTGGAAAGTAATATATATGTTAAATCAAAATAAGAGGGAGGAAGTAAATGAGTATTTTGGCTAGTTTTACTATGTCTTATTGTTATCTATAATGCTAAATATGAAAATAGGTTGAAAATCAAATAAAAACTATTTATCATAAATGTGTAAGATAAGGGAGGACAAATATATGAAAGTATCAAAACAATTAAAAAGCGGAATCATATTGTCTATGATCATACCAACATTATATGCATGTAATAGTCAGATATTACATACAAAAGAAGAACTAACTGTTGAGTTTGGAAATCCAATTTCAACAAATATTCAAGATTATTTAGATACTGAAAAAATCGACAAGGAAGATTTGACTAAAATTCTTGCTGAAACAAAGTTGACAATCAAGGAAGATAAATTAGTTGAAGAACAAAAGTACCAAGCAATCGGTGATTATATTATCGAACTTGTCTTTGATGATGAAAAGGCAGAGATCAAGGTATCTGTTAAAGATACGATAAAGCCAGTATTCAAGAATTTTAAAACTTCTTTAGAATATATCAAAGATTGTAAGCCAAGTTCCGAAGATTTGATTAAGCAATTCAATGCAGAAGATTTAGCAAACGTAACAATTACAGTTGATGACAGCAAGGTAGACTATTCTAAAGAGGGTAGTTATCAAGCAACTGTAAAAGCTGTTGATGAAAGCAAGAATGAGATTTCACAAGAAACAACAATCAAGATTGTAAAACCAACAATCAAGTTAGATGTTTCAAAGAAATCAGTTTATGCAAAAGAAAGTTTTGTTTTAAATCCAACAATCAAAGGTAAAGAAACAAAGGCAACATTTAAGTCAAGCAACACATCAGTTGCAACTGTATCTGATAGTGGGAAAGTAACTGCCAAGAAAAAAGGTAGTGCAACTATCACAGCCACTGCAAATGGTGTCAATGCAACTTGCAAGGTAACAGTTAAGGCTGTTCCGAGTGGTTCTAAGACAACAACACAAACAGTAACAAACCCAACAACTGGTAAGACAGAAGAAGTTATTGTCATTAAGCCTACTGAACCAAGCACAGCAAGTGCAACAACTTCAAGAGAGGCATTTAATCTATTCAATCAAGAACGTGTAAAAGCAGGATTGACCGAATTACAGTGGGATAATAATTTGGCGAATTCGGCTAAAATTAGAGCAGAGGAAATAATCGTTAAATATGGACATGTTAGACCAGATGGAAGTAATCCATTAGATATGCCTAATGTATGGGGTGAAATTATATGTAATAGACCAAATGCAAAAATGGCAGTAAATGCTTGGATGAATAGTACAGGTCATAAACATGCAATATTAGATAGTGACTATACAAAGTGTGCAGTTGCAAGATGTGGTGAGTATTGGGTAGGGTTATTTGGTAAATAAAATTTAATAAGTTTTACAGTGGAAACATATATTGATGTTTTCACTTTTTTCTATTTAAAAAAACGAGGAGATGAATAAAGTAATGAGTTTAATAATTATATATTATTATAATAGTGGTTTTGGCTGACATCATTAAGATGTCAACATGGAGTACATGATTAAGGATATATCGACGGATATATCTTTTTTATTTTTGAAATGAATTCTTATAAGAAGTTATTTTACAGAGTTGAATACAGCAACTTTAAAATTGTAAATTATAAATAAGAGAGAGGAAAGTTTATGAAAATCAAGAAATTTTGTAAGAAGATAGGTATGATTACACTATCATTTTTAATGATGCTATCGTGTGTTAATTTACAAGGTTTCCAAGATGTCAAAGCATTGACCTTAAATTATCAAGGAAAGTCTGGTATATCTAAAAGCGTTGAATTAAATGATGTATGGGGAATGTCCGGCACTCATGGATATAAAATTAATATAGGAGATTCAGCTGGTTTTTGTTTGGATTTTGGAAAAGCAATGAAGAAAGATTTATATTTAGACAGAAAAAGTTGGTCAGGTGTAAGTGAAAGCACAGAAACAAAAAAAGCAATGAATTATTATTATTCTAATCCTAGTGATTATTCGTATTGGGTGGCTGCAACGTTAATCTGGGGCTATCAATTAGGAAAAATTTCAAGCCCTTTGGATGGAGAAAATTTTCAACCAGGTATTGGGTATACTTATACGGCTAGTGCTGAAATTTTTAGAGTTATGACAGCGTTAGACATACCATTACCACCAGGTTATGCCGCTATGGGACAAATTGCTGAAACATTAAAGGAAGTAGATAAAGCTTCAAGTGATGGTGCATTCTATTTATATGAATATTCTTCTGGTTACCAAAGAGTAGCTACAAATGCAAAAGGTTATGTACCAACATATAATTTATCAAAAGTTGAAAGTACAAAAACATATTCAATCACTGATAACATTGAATTGAATATCGACAAGAAAGATGTAGATACATCTAATGGTCTAGGTAATGTTCAATTTGACTTGTATCGTGACGAAGTGAAAATAGGTACTGTTACAACTGATAGTCAAGGTAAGGCTAACTATACATTTGAAAAGAAATATACAGAAAGCGGAACCGCTCGAAAGACATACTGTGATAATTATGATGAATTATCACCAGACAATAAAAAAGCAGTAGGTACTGTAGATTTCACTTCAAAATCGGCTGCACAAAAAGAGGCTGATAAGGTTGCTTTAGCAAACGCAAAAAAATTAGTTAATGATTTGTTGGCTGAAAAGCATACTTACAAGGCTGTAGAAACAAAAACTCGTCAAGAGTATTATCTAAATCCTACATCAACTACTCAATCTAAGGAATATGCAAGTGGTGATGGTACTGGTAGCGTAACTTTCTCTTATACTAACAAAAGACAGTTAGGTAAGATTTCTATTACAAAGTTAGATGAAGAAACTAACATTGCATTAGATGGATTTAGTTATGTATTGAAAGCAAACGAAACAATCAATCACCCAGACGGACATACTGGTGTTCTTTATAACAAGGGTGATGTTGTTGGAACTTTCCCAACTACAGATGTAAACGGACATTCTGAATTAAATGATTTGTATATGGGAAAATACACAGTTGAAGAAACTAATGCCTCTACTGGATATGTAAAAAGTTCAAGAGTCTATGAAGTTGAATTGACATCAACAAACAATGATGTATCAATCATTGACACAAGTACAAATGTGTATGACAAGGTACAACGTGCAAGAGTTGATTTAGTCAAGGAAGATAAAGAGTTACATAATGGAACTCAAAATTCAAGTATCGTTGATGGAAACAATGATGGGGCACAAGGCGATGCAACTCGTCAAAATGCAACTTATGGATTGTATGCTGAAAATGATATTGTTCACGCTGATGGGAAAACTGGTGTTGTTCAATACAATTCAACAGTTGGCTCTATCAATGAATTAAAAGCAACTAAAGGTAAAAATCTTTCTGTCAAGAATGTAAAGGCAACTGCTGGAACATTGCTTGCTACAATTCAAACTGATGAAAATGGTGAGTTTGGATTTGAACATCTATACAATGGTTTGTATTATGTTCAAGAAATCGACCCATCAACTGGTTATCTTCTTGACACTACAAAATATACTATTGATCTAAGATATACAAATCAAGATGAAGAAGTTATTTCTAAAACACAAACAGTTTTAGAACAAGTCAAGAAACAAGGATTTGACTTACAAAAAATCGGTCATAGTGCTGGAACAAGTGGTGTCGACAAGCCATTAGGTAATGTTGTCTTTACAGTATGGTTAGAAAGCGACATTCAAAGATTGATGAACACTGGCTTGACTTTAGCACAAGCAAAAGAACAAGCACCAGTATATGACAGAATTACAACAAATGATAAAGGACAAGGATTTAGTAATGTTGAATTCCCATACGGATATTATCGAGTAGGTGAAACAACACCAGCAGTAGATTATGCAACTGCAGATGATTTCTTTGTCAATATCACAGAAGATAATCGTACACATCAACATTACACTGATAAGATTATCACTGATGAAATCTTTAGTGCCATGATTAAGGCTGTTAAGTTAGATAAGGAAACTGGAAAGCAAGTTGCCTTACCAAATACAGAATTTAAAATCAAGGTTCTTTCTGATGAGGTTTATGTAGATGGTGAAAAATTTGTTAAAGGTGAATATATCGGTTACTGGAATTGGAACATCTTTGATGGTTTCTATACTGACAGTTGGAAAACAAATAAAGATGGTTATGTATTAATCAATGAAAAATTAAGTGCTGGTGAATATCAGTTAGAAGAAATTCACGCTCCTTTTGGTTATGTCTTAGATACAACACCTATCAAGTTTAAAGTAACTAATCAAGGAATGTATCAAATCGCAGATGATGGAAAAACACCAATCATCACAACTTATAAATCAGATGTTTCTGTTAAAGGACAAATCACATTATCTAAAAAAGGTGAAGTCTTAACTGATTTCCAAGACGGACAATTTGTCTATGAAGAACGTGGTTTATCAAATGCAGAGTATGGTATCTATGCTGATGAAGACATCTTAGACCCATCAAATGATGGAACTGTCTTATTTGCAAAAGATACATTAGTTGATACTGTCACTACTGGAGCAGATGGAAAAGGAACATCAAACAAACTTCCTTTAGGAAAATACTATTCTAAGGAATTGAAAGCACCACATGGATTTACTGTTTCTGATGAAGTATTGCATTTTGAATTGACTTATGTAGATGAAAATACTGAACTTGTCTTTGATGATGGTGAATACACAAATGAAAGACAAAAAGTAAATGCAAACATTCAAAAGGTAGATGAAAAAGAAAATACAATTGGATTGAGTGGTGCAGAATTTGATTTTATCGCAAGTGAAGACATCTACAACGTAGATAATGAATTAATCGTAGCAAAAGGCACAGTATTATCACATTACATTAGTGATGTCTATGGTGACATTCAAATCAAACAAGACTTGCCATTAGATTACAATTTTGAATTGGTTGAAACTAAAGCACCAGATGGTTATGTATTAGATGAAACACCAGTTACATTCAATACTGATTATCAAGGTCAAGATATTGAAATTATCCAAATCAAGAAGACTAAGGAAAATGAACGTACACACGTTGATTTCTCTAAGATTGATGTAACAACAAGCAAGGAACTTGCTGGAAATCAAATGAAAATCTTTGAAAAGGATAATGAGGGAGCAACTTTTGAAATATGGATTTCTGGAGATAAACCTCATACAGTAGAAAATCTTTCTATTGATACAAGATATATATTAAGAGAAACAAGTGCTGTTAAAGGGTTCTATCTTGCAAATGACATTGAATTTGAAATTGATAAATACGGAAACGTATATATCTTTGATGAAGATGGAAACAAGCAACTTGCAGAAGATAACTTGATTGTTATGGAAAACGATTTAGTTAAAGGTAAGTTAGAATGGAATAAGCAAGGAACTATCTTTACTTATACAGATAACGGACAAACTGAATTTGGCAGTGTTCAAACTCCAGTATGGGAAGTTTCTAACCTATTACAAAGTGATATTACAATCTACGCTGGTGAAGATATTACTTTAGGAAATAATGAAACATACTATAAGAAAGACCAAATGATTGAAAAATTAGAAAGTGATTTAGATAGCGTTCAATCAATCGAATTATTGGTTGGTAAATACTATTATGTGGAAACAAGAACACCACATGGTTACGTAAGAGATACTGACAAGCATTATTTTGAAGTCAAAGACAATCAATCCAGCGAACTTCAAATCATTACTTCAACTCTTGAAAATGAAAGACCAAAAGTAAACATTGAATTCACAAAATTCATGGAAACATTTACACATCACAATAAGTTAGATAACGCTTATAAAGATGTCGTGTTTGGTATCTTCGCAAGAGAAGATATTTATACTTATAAAGGTAGTGTAGGCATTGAAAACGGAACTATGGTAGCAACTACTGGTATTGATGAATTAGGTCAACTTATCAGTGTACCTGACTTACCAAATGGAGTTTACTACTTAAAAGAACTTCAAACAAATGATGATTATGTATTAGATACAAATGAATATGATTTTGAAATCGCTTATCATGGTGAAGATGTTTCTGAATATACAGTTGTGATTGGAAATGGAGACATTGAAAACAAATTAGTCAGAGGAAATATCGAAGTCAGAAAACATGATATTGATGATGAAACAAAAATCTTAAAAGATGTTGAATTTAACATTTCAGCAGACAAAGACATGATTGATGTTATCTCTACTGCTAAAACTGATGATAAAGGTGTCGCAAGATTTGAAGATATGGAAATTGGCGAATACTATATTCAAGAGGCTAAACAAGTAGACGGATATACATTCAATGACACAATCTACAAAGTTGAAATTACAACAAATGGCGAAGTCTTGACTATTGATGTCAACAACAAGCCTACAGAAATGGAATTTACAAAAGTAGATGAAACAGGTGTCAATGAATTAGAGGGTGCAAAGGTAGAAATTATTGATAAGGAAACTGGTGGCATTGTTGACAGTTGGATTTCTACAAAAGAACCACATAAGATTAAATATCTAGTAGAGGGTAAAGAATATATCTTCAAAGAAACTTCAGCACCTTATGGATATGAAATTTCAGAAGAAATTGTATTCACTGCAAAAGATGGTGTAAAAGTCACAATGAAAGATATGCCTATCTTAACTGATATTCAAGTCAATAAGGTTGATTCTCAAACTATGCAACCTATTGTTTCAAAGGACTTTGAATTTACTATGTATGCAGATGAAAAATGTACTCAAGTATTGGATGTTGTGAAAGCTGATCAAGAAGATGGAACAGCAACATTCAAAGATGTACGTTTTGGAACTGTATATATCAAAGAAACAAAAGCACCTAAAGGATACGAATTATCAAGTGAAGTCAAGAAGATTGTTATTGATCAAAATTTAGAGGGTGTTGGTGAAGTACACAGCTTTGTTTACTTAAATACATTATTACCAACAACTATTATCAAGACAGATGATAATACTATGATTGCAGGAACAACTTTATTATTATGTGCAAGTATTATTGGTATGATTGCAACTAAGAAAAAGAAAAAAGAAACTGAATAAAAGTAAGCAATACCAATGTCATTAAGTTAATTTAGTGGCATTGGTAATAATGCTACTTTTTATTTCAAAAGGAGAAATGAGTATTTATTGATTTGAATATTACTTTTTTGATAAAATATTATTGGTGATGAATAATGTTAAAGACAAAAAGAATAATAGAAGTGTTAAAAGGAAACAGTAAGTACTCTAAAAAAATAGATATGGCAAATGAAATTAAAGATGTTTTAGACGTTGATTCAGTACCTTTTAATCAAATTTTAGATAAACTTAATTCTAGGAAAATGAATGCATATGAGCTAGTACAAGTAGAAGGTTTTTTTAGTGAGTTTGGTTGTCTAGAAACACCAATGACCTTTACAAAGATACAAGCAATAAATGAGGGAATGAATTATATTCCTAATGCACAGGGAGATATGGAACGTATTCAAAAAACTTTAATGACACCACCTTTGCTTCCATCTGTTTACCCTGATGAAATAGAAAATTACAAATTAGGTTTTTTATATTCTACGCATGAAAATAATTTTAAGATTGAGACTTTAGATTCGAAACATATTTGTATAAATGAGTATAATAAATTTGTGCCATTTCTTATTGATTCTGAAATGTATTATAAACACTGTCAAAAGTATGTTCGTATGATAGCGGAAATAGTTCCTCTAAATGAACAAATGATAGATACATTAATGAATATAGAGGATAAAGAATTAAAAGAGGTTATATCTTATTTTACTGATGAATATTATCCATTTATTACTAGTTTCATACTAGTATGTAAGTATATTGAAGATGTCAATAAGGTTCAATACAAGTTAAATAGAACTATTTCTTTTACAGTAGAGTATGAAATTTCTAATCCTAATATTACAGAAAATGTTATTCGTTCAAAATTTATGAAAGCATATAAAGTTATGAATGATTATAACTTACCGATTTCTTTTAAGAACGATGACACTGAAATATGGTGTAATAGCAAGGAAGGAATTCAAGTAAGACTAAGAGATAATTATATAGGTTTTTACAAAGAAATTCATCCTGATAATTTGTCTGAATATCGAAAAGATATGGAAAATATAGAACATTATATTAATGAATTTTTATCTAAATTAAAGTTGAGATGTCAATTAAATTATATATCAGATTATAGGCGAAAAAAGATATATGAATTTATAGCACAGTAAATATTATCATCAAAAAAATGCTAAAGTTGTGGCAAATTTAATTTGTTGCAGCTTTTTTGTTTTATAAATTTTTTAGAAAGGGGAGCGTTCATGAAAAAAACATTGAATAGGTTAAGGAAAATATTTTTATCTTTATTATTAATTTTTTCTTCACTATATTTAGGTGGTATTCAAAATGTCAGTGCTTCGACTTTTATAACGCAAGATAAGAATAGCTATCACATTCCTTCACAATATTCATTTGAGATTAAATATAGTTCTCAAACAACTGTTAAATTGTATTCACCACATGGGACATGGAGTGGTGAAAATGAAAAATCATTAACTGGTTTTACTGATAGTGATAAAGGAAAAGTCTATGCGTTATATAGTAATGTCGGAAGATATGATGGAAAGAATATTGATGCGAAAATCACTTATACAGATTGGAACAATCCTAAGAAGTTGATTTTCAATATCAAGGAAATTGGTATTGGTAACGCAACGCAGGCTGAAACTGGGGCGTACAATACAAGATGGATTGATGTAAAAGTTGAATATTTTGTAAGTGGAACAAGCACACCGATTAATATTAATGGACATGGTGTTATTGGTGACTTAGATAAATTTGAAAGATTGGATTTATCAAATAGTAATATTTCAACAATTATATTTGATAGCAATCAAACTAGCAAATACGATAAAGTAAGCAATAACCTAATAGGAAGTAATGTAGGTGGAACTGGTAGTGCAGACGGAGCAAGTTTTGCTTACTTGTTTAGTGGAACTTCGACTACTTTCAGATGGCGAGGAGCGTACTTGACTTTTGGTAAGACACATTTATTTGATGTTGAACCTAAATATAACATCACAACATCAAGCACGAATGCAAGTATAACTGGCAATCAATATGATATTGTCAAAGGAACAAACAAGACTATTTCTTGGAGTGCGATTGATGGGTATTACATTTCATCAGTTGTTGTAGATGGTGTTAGTCAATCCATTTCTGATTATAGAGGTGGAAGTTATACATTCAACAGTATCAGTGCAAATCATACTGTCAGTGTCAGTGCAAGTCCATGCTATGTGATTACAACACAAGGCACTAATGCGACTATTACTGGTAATCAAGTGAAGATAGATCCTGATTCAAGTCGTACTATTTCATGGAGTGCAAATGATGGATATTGGTTATCTAGTGTCATTGTTGATGGTGTTAGTCAATCAATACCGAATTACAGAAATGGAAGTTACACATTCAACAATATCAATGCTAATCATGATGTAAAGGTTGTGGCAAATCCATGCTATAACATCACGACAGAAGTCGTGCATGGAAACATTACAGGAAATCAAACAAAGATAGACCCACATTCAAATAGAAAAATAGATTTTTCTGCTGAAAGTGGATATTATGTCAGTCAAGTTATCGTTGATGGAATAGCATACTCATATAAAGATTATGCAACATCTTACACTTTCAGTAATATCACAAGCAATCATCATATAAAGGTCATCTGTGAACCATTGAAAAATATTGTAACTGAAATTGAGAATGGTGTAATCACTAAGACAATGACGGGAGTACACCCAGACGAGATAAGAGATGTTATCTTCAATTCTTACTGGGATTACTATATTGATAGTGTTGTGGTAGATGGTACAAATGTAGCAGTTCAAGATTTTGTAGAAGGAAACTATGAATTTAACACTGTTCAAACAGACCACTATGTTAAGGTTGTATGTCTACCAAAGCCAGTTGTCTATACTGAAATTACAAATGGGGATATTACACCACAATTTAGCGTATACCCTCATGAAGATGGAAAGACAGTTGCAACAGCACATGAAAATTATTATATTTCTCGTGTTTTGGTAAACGGACAAGAAATCAATGATTTTGAGGAATATCAAAACACATATACATTTAAGGATATAACACAAGACCAACATATCTATGTTGAATGTGTGCCTATTCCAGAAATCGTATTAGATAAGACAACTGATAAAGATACATACAATTATAAAGATACAATTCATTATAATGTCAATGTGAAACAATCAGTAGAAAATGCAACTGCAACAAATGTAACTGTTACAGATGTATTGCCATCCAATCTCAAAATCAAAGAAAATTCATTTGTTATTGATGGTGTCAATGAAGATAAATACCAATTAGAAACAACTGAAAAGGGATTTAAGGCTGTCTTTGATGAAATCGGATATAACCAAGATGTCAATATATCATATGATGTTGAAGTGCAAGATATATTAATGGTAGGCAACAGCATAACAAACAATGTCTATGCAACTTGCGACCATTTCAACAATCAAGTACATGACAACATTACAAATAATGTCTTAAAACCAGTCTTGAATGTTGATAAATCGACTGATAGTGAAAAATACAATGTCAATGATATTGTTACATATTCTATTGATGTCAAACAGACTGTAGAAAATGCGAAAGCATTTGATGTTGTCTTGACAGATACAAATATGACAAGTGGAATTGATATAGATTATTCTTCAATAGAAGTCTTAGGGACTGATAAAGATAATTATACAATCAGTCAATTAGATAAAGGGTTTAAGATTATCTTCAAGGAATTATCAAGTGAGGTAATAACTGTTACATATAACGGAAAGATTACTGATAATTCACTCGCTGGAAAGACAATATCAAACAGTGCAACAGTAACAAGTCTTACAAGTGATGGAGTTCAAAAGGTAACTGTTACAAATGAAGTCTATAAACCAAATCTAGTTATTTCTAAGACAGCCGATAAAGATTATTACAATGTCTTAGATAACATTACATTCAATATTGCCTTATCTCAAAGCGTAGAGAATGCAAAAGCATTCAATGTCGTATTGACAGATACAGATATATCAAATGGCATTGATATTGATTATTTTTCAATCAAGGTATTAGGAACTGATGAAGATAATTATACAATCAATCAATTAGATAAAGGATTTAAGATTATCTTCAAGGAATTATCTAATGAAAACATCAATGTTATATACAGTGGAAAGATTAATGATAATTCATTATCTGGAACTGATATAAGAAATTCTGTCAGTGCAACTTGCGATAACAATACTGATGTCGTAACATCAAGTGTTGTTAAGCCAGTATTAAAACCAAAATTAACTGTTTCTAAGACACAAGATAAGGATAACTACAATGTTAAAGATAACTTGGTTTATACAATCAATGTCAAGCAAACTGTAGAAAATGCGATTGCTAATAATGTTGTGATTAAGGATTTGGATTTAACAGATGGTATTGAATTGGATTTAGATACTATCAAGGTAAGTGGAATTGATGAAACATTATATGAAATCATCAAGAAAGATAATTCATTTGAAGTTGTATTGAAATCACTTGCCTACAATCAAGAAGTCATTATTACAGTAAATGGAAAAGTATCTGATAATTCACTTGCTGGAGAAACAATCGAAAATAGCGTTTCTACAAGTTGTGATAACAATACAAGCGTTGTTAAAGATACAGTTCAAGCAGATGTCTACAAGCCACAATTAGAAATAACTAAAAAGGCTGATAAGGACATCTACAATGTATTAGATACAATCTCTTATACATTGAATGTCAAGCAAACTGTAAAAGGTGCAAGAGCAAATGATGTTGTTATCACTGATACATTGAATAGTGGAATGACTTTAGATATGAAATCATTTGTTATTGATGGAATTGATAAAGATGATTATTCTGTTCAAAAGACAGATAAAGGATTTATCGTTAAAATCACTTCATTGGAAGATGAATGTACAATCACCTACAAAGCAAAAATTGAAGATGATGAACTTGCTGGTACAGATGTAATAAACAAGGCAAGTGTAACATCTTCAAACAATACTGATGTCGTAAAAACTGAAATAAACAGCAAAGTAGCAAAACCTACTTTAGAATTGACTAAGGTTGCTGATAAGCAAAAATACAATGTCGGTGATGTTGTCGACTATACTGTTACATTAAGACAGACAGATAAGAATGCAAAAGCATTCAATGTCTTATTGAAAGATAATGTCATGACAAAAGGTGTTGAATTAGATTATTCTTCAATCACTGTTAAAGGATTGGAAGATGATAATTATAGTCTTGAAACATTTACCAATGGCTTTGACTTGATGATTAAAAGACTTGATTTTGGGATGCCAGTTGAAATTTCATTGAAAGCAAAAATTACAGACCCACAACTCGCAGAAAAAGAAATCATGAATATTGTCAATGCAAATTGCGATAACAACAAGGAAATCGTCAATGCAAAGGCAGTTAGTGAAGTCTACAAGCCACAATTAGAGATAACTAAAAAGGCTGATAAGGACATCTACAACGTATTAGATACAATCACTTATACATTGAATGTCAAGCAAACTGTAAAAGGTGCTAAAGCAAATGATGTTGTTATCACTGATACATTGAATGATGGTATGTCATTGAATATGAAATCATTTGTTATTGATGGAATTGATGAAGATGATTATTCTGTTCAAAAAACTGATAAGGGATTTATCGTTAAAATCACTTCATTGGAAGATGAATGTACAATCACCTATAAGGCAAAAATTGAAGATTATGAACTTGCTGGTACAGATATTTTAAACAAGGCAAGTGTAACATCTTCAAACAATACTGATATCGTAAAAACTGAAATAAATAGCAAGGTTGCAAAACCTACTTTAGAATTGACTAAGACAACTGATAAAGATTATTACAATGTTCATGATGTGATTGAATATAAGATAACTGCAAAACAAACACAAGAAAATGCCATTGCTCATGATGTCATTATTAAGGACTTTGGAATAACAGATGGTGTTAAATTAGATTTAGATAGCATTAAGGTAACTGGAATTGAGGACTATTCTATTAAAAAATTAGACAATGAATTTATTATCAATATTCCTATGATGAAAAATGAAAGCATTGATATAAGCGTGAAAGGAACAATTGAAGATAGTACATTAGCAAATAAAGAAATCCATAATCAATCATCTATCACTTGTTCAAACAATACTGATGTTGTAACTGCAACATCTAAAAGCAAGGTATTAATGCCAGAATTTAAAATAACAAAAGCAGCTGATAAAGATTATTACAATATTGAAGATACAATTCATTATACAATCAAGGCAAAACAAACAGTAGAGAATGCGAAAGCGTTTGATGTTGTCTTAGATGATAGTCATATCAACAAAGGTGTTTCTATTGATAAGGAAAGTATCAAGGTAACTGGAATTGATGAAGATGATTATGACATTGAATTTAAGGATAATGGATATTTGTTGGTTTATCTCAAATCAATGACAGATGAAGAAATCACGATAGAATATGATGGTGTGTTGATTGATGAAAGTCTTGCTGGTACTGAAATTATGCATGAGGTCTATATCTCATGTTCTAACAACCCTTATGTATCATCATGGAAAGACAATGTAACAAGTCAAGTCTTAAAGCCACAATGGGAATTATCAAAGATAGCAGATAAGAAAGAGGCTTATAAAGATGATACAGTTCATTATACAATCAAGGCAAAACAGACTATAGAAAATGCGAAAGCATTTGACATAGATATTGTTGATGAATTAGAAAGCAATCAAGAATTGATTGAAAATACAATCAAGATAACAAATGTGTCAGAGTCAGATAATGAATATCAAATCATCACTTCTCAAAATGGATTTACAGTACATTTTGACGAGTTAATTGATGTTCAAGATATAGTGATTGAATATGATACCAAAGTTACTGATGACTTAAAGGAAACATCTGTTAATGAAGTTTTGTTAAGTGATAGATACAATAGTATTAGTGCTTCATCAGAATTAGCTATAAAGAAGATGCCAACTATTGTGATTACTGAAGATCCATTTGTCAGTTCGGTATTTGTAACGACACTAGTTTTCTCGTTTGTAGGATTTATTTATCTATTAAAAGAAAAAGAAAATCAAAATATTTAATTATTAATGAGATGAGTTTTTATCTTTGGGTGAAAACTCTCTTTTATATATGCAAAAAAAAGAAAGGTGAATGAAATGTATAAGAAAATTATTGTATTAATTATGTCCTTGCTATTTTTAACAGGTTGTTCCTTATTTAATAACAAAGTAGAGTTAACACATACAATACAGTTCAAAGATAGTAATGTAATAGAATATGGCTCAGATATTAATTCATCTTCTTTTATCATTGCAGTTGATGATATATCGGTTAATCAAAGTAATATAGAAAAAAATAAATTATATATATCTAATTTTTATGTTGAATGTCCTGATATTCCTAAGATTTTAGGCAAGCATCAGCTTGTTTATAAAATAGGCAAAGAAGAATATACTTTTGATATTGAAATCAAGGATACAAAAGTACCTATAATTCAATTAAATAAAAGAAAGTATGTAATTGAAAGAGGTCAAGAATTAAAACTATCAGATGTAGCTTACAAAGTTAAAGATAATTATTCTCAAGAAAAAAACATCAAGATTGAATTAAAAAAGAATGGTAATAATTATCAAATTATTGCAATTGATGAAAATGGAAATAAGTCTTTTGCTGATATTCAAGTTGATTTCAAAGAAATAAAAAAGGATGAAAATAAAAAAGATAATTCCACATCATCATCTAACAATTCAAAAGATACAAGCACAACTGATAATTCTTTGTCAACAAATAAACCATCTTCATCAAATAAACCAGCTACAAAGCTATTTACAATTGATACTTATGATGATTTAGAAACATGCGAGCAAGAATGCATTGCATATATTGTCAGTTGCAAATACTCTGGTTCAGCAAGTGCAATTCCAATTAAGAGAGATGGTATATATTACGGCTATCAAGCCGTTTTTAATTAATATGATAGGAGGTGTTTATATGCTAGAATTTATTAAAAATCTATTTGGTTTTCCAGGTATACTTTTCTTTGTCGGTGGATGTATCATCAGTTTTTGTTTTTTATCTACTCGTGTAAAAGAAGATAGTATAGAAAAAGGTGATGAAATATTCTTAACAATATTAAAAATTGCAGGTGTTACAATTGCTGGTGGATTAATAGTTGGAATTATATTTGCTTTAGGTTTTTTAAATTAGAGAGGAGATTAGGATAATGGAAAACAATGAAAATAAGTTTGATGGTTTTGTCATTTCAAGAAAACAAGTGACAAGAGAATTAAACGGAAAAGTAAAATCAATTAATATACATAATCATGAATATGCAAGAATCATATTGCCATCTAATATTAATTATGGTGGTATATTAGATAAAGACAACAATCCAATTCATGTGTTACCAGAAGGTTCGGTTGCTACTTTTTTAGTACCATATAAATGTGTTCAGAATCATAGATATGATGATCATAAGTCATATGTAAATGTTCCAAAAAATTATAAGTTTAGAATTTCTGTTGATTTAGGAACTACTGGAATGTTATTGGCCAATGGAAAAAGTGAACATGAGTGGACTTATATTCAAGGAGTAACTTTAGAACAAATGAAAGAATTTTTCAATCAAAATAAATTTGTTTCTTTTACAATTTCAAAAAATCAAAAGGGTGTTAATTATCATACTCAGGACGGAAGTGAAAGAACCACTATCATTATTCCAAGTCAGGGAAAAGAATATGCAGGTGGAAGAATAGCGTGTTCACCTAAATGTTTTTATGATATACCAGGACATCCAAATATTTATCAAGTGAAATTACCTTGTCATGCACAATTCTCAATACAAAAAGGAGAGATAATTGGTGAAAATCCAACAACTGGAAAACCTGTCTATGGAAATGTAAAAATTGTTGGAAAGAAAAATGGTTATGAAATTGCTCAAATGTTTGCTGCTCCTGAAAAAGAAGAAATAACTTTAAATAAAGAAAATTCTTCTCAAGTTGATAGCCTTAATGAACAAGGAGAAGATATTGAATTTTAATTTTTCAAAGAAAGGTGGGTTATATAAATATGAATAAAATCTTAATTACTGCAATTACACAATTAACTGTAGCTTCTGGATCGTTTGCACCATTAACAAATATTTTTTTAAATTTCTTGACACAATCGAGAATTTTCTTACAAAGCTTGACCGTTGGGGTAGTAACATGTATGTCAATTTATTATAAAATCAGAGAAATAACAGCTCATAATCAAGAAGAACAACAGTTTTCTCAGAAAACTGTAAATGTATTAATTGGATGTGCTTTTATTTTTGTGGTGCCAACTGTTGTAAATGTTATTAAAAGCTTTTTTAACGTATAGGTTTAGAAAGATAGGTGGTAAACATGAATGGAGTTTCAAATTATATTCCATATTGGTATGAAAAATTTGGAAAAGATTATATGCAAACTTGGATGAAGAAATATGAATTAGAACCAACTTCTTTCGTTTTTAGATTTCAACCATCTCATCTGTTAGATAAAATTGAAAACTCAGATGATTTAATGGAATTTAGTGAATATGTAAATGGTTTTAAGGAATCTAAGTTAGTTTCATACTATGCAGCAGAATGTAATAATTTTTATCATATGAAGAATCAAATAACGCTTGAACTTGATGATACTGAAGATGAAGATAATGATAATTTCAATGAAATCATTGAATTGGTGTGGGATAATATCCAAGATATTTCAATGAATGTTTCAGCTATCAAGGATTATTCGGAAAAAATCAATAAGATATTTGAATTAACTAATCAAATTAATGACGTTTTATCGGGTTTAAATACAAAGCAAGTTGAAAAAAATGCTAAATTTCAACAAGTAAAAGAAATACAAGATATGATCAAAGAACTTCAGACAAATATACTTCTACAAAATGATAAGTTTAGCACCATAAGGAAATTAAATTATAAAAGTATTGCTATAATGACTGTTGTAGCGATACTTTTCTTCATATTAGGAGGAATGTTATTATGAGTCCATTAATCTATGATATATTTGGTATTGGTGCAACAATTGAAAATTTTATTAGAGGTTTTTTCTGGGGAATGATCAAAGTGCTTATGAGCATGGTATCTGGTATGATAGATGCAATGATTTCTGGGGTACTTTCTTTTAATGTTTTATCGAATGAATGGGTACAGGATGGTTTCAAGGCAGCTTTGGTTGTAATGTTTGTAATGTTGCCAACGAAAATGATATATGAAGTTCTTTTTTCTATACTAACTGATAATGAACAGACTATGGATATATCAAAAAAAATACTGGGATGCATTACTGGGGTTATGATTGCTGTTTCTGTGCCAGTGGTTGTTCCAATGGCAAACAATATTATTGTTCAATCTTCCAAAGTTATGACAACTGATGTTAGCCAGAATGAAAGTCAACTTGGAGATGCATTATTATCAAGTGTATTTGTAGGGTTTGGAGGAATGAGTGAGCAAGGACCATATGGGGCAGATAAACTGATTAAAGATTACCAAAAAGAGAACTTTAGTATCACACAAAGAAATGATGCTGATAGTTATGTATGGGATTTTTCTGAATTCATGGTAATTGTAGGTATGGTGATATATGTTGTCTTACTATTTGCCATAACTATACAAATTGCAACACGTATTTTTCTAATAGCATTATTATATATGATGGCTCCAATATGCTGCACGTCTTTAACAAAGTACCAGGAGCCTCAAGCGTTTAATATTTGGAAGAGTACTCTTTTAGGACAAATGGCAATGAATTTTAGTCAAATTATTGGGCTAGCTTTTTTAGCAAATATCGTTGGTTCAATTTCTAACATTGGTACAGCGACATTTACAGGATTACCAGTAACAATGGCACAATTGGCATTATTTTTTGGTGCTTTTTCACTGATATTGACACTACCTAATTTTATACAAGCGATGATAGGAGGATATTCTTCAGGTGTTATGGAAGTTGCAAATCAAATACAAAGTGGTATGCACATGATGAGAGCAGGTACTATTGGTTTAGCAACTGCTGGAATTGCAGCAACGATTGGACGTAGAAATTCTTATACTGGATTTAGAGAAGGTGGAATACGTGGTGCAATTGCAGGAAATAAGCATAATGATGGTACACGTCGAGGAGGTATTGTAGGTGCAACAGCTGGACAAAAGGACGTTAATGGCAATCGACAAGGTGGAATTAGAGGTGCAGTAATGGGTGATACAGTGACAAGAGGACAAACTTCCGTAACTTCAGGTGGATTACGTGGAGCAGTTATGGGTTCTGTCGCAAGAACGCAACATAAAGACGGAAGTTCATCAGTGGCACATCAAGGAGGTATCAGAGGTGTAGTCATGGGCAGACAAATGGATTCTGTTGCTACTCCGAAAGCAGAATCGGATAACGATCAACAATTAAAGACATCAACTTATCAAGGTGGAATTAGAGGTGCGGTTATGGGTACAACACAAGTATCTCATCAAAATGATTCGAAAACAAAGCAAAGAACAGGTGGAATACGTGGTGCAGGAGCAAGTGCAGTACGAACAAGACAATATCAAAGACAGGGTGTTAGAAGTTCTCAGGCACACGCTTCAACAAAAGCAAGCCATCAAAGAACTCAAAGTGGATTATCAAAACAACGTCAAGCATCTTCAATACAAAAAGAAAAAAATGAATCAACTCGTTCTACTATAAAAAATAGAGGAGGAAAACGCTAATGTTTGATAAAGTGCAAGTTATTCTAGATAAAGGAAAGACAAAAGCGAAAGTATTGGTTTTCTATGATTTGACAGATGCGTTTGTTATTATGTTTTTTGGAATTATGGGTTACGCTTTTGGCAATATGTTTGGAGAATTATATCAACTTGTATTGTGTCTTTCCTTTGCAGGTGTTGTAGCATTTTTGCGTTTTGAATTTCCTAATAGTTTTAGTACATACGACTATATAAAAATGGGATATCATTACTATTTTAAAATGCCTAAAGGCTATGTGTATTTTCCAATTATAAATGAAAGTGAGGAATTAATCGAAAATGAAGTCAGCGAAGAAAAAACAATTACAATCAAGCACAAACGTAAAAAAACAAAAAGGAAAGGCAAAACACTCAAACAAAAAACAAATTAATATACAGCATATATCACATGGATTGCCTTTTTCTTTTGATGAACAGACAAAGCTCTTTGTATCTGATGAACAAGAATATATTAAAATGATCAGAATCACAGGAATTAATTTATTTGGAATGAAACAGGATGATCAAGAATTAAGAATGGTATCTTTGCAAAGAATGTTTAATCATCTTGTTCGTATAGGTCAAATATATTCGTACGAAATCCCAGCAGATGTTGATGGATATATATCTGATTATGAATATTTTGAAAGTCAATTAGATTTAACTCACGAACTTGATTATATTAAATATGATATTTTAGAGGAAAATAAAGAAAGACTAGTCAATACATCTATTACACGAGAACTTGTGGATAGATGTTTTTTGTTAATAATCAAGGATAAGAATATTAGTCGTCTTGATCAAAGAATAAATGATGCTTATAAATATATTTCATCATATAATCAAGCAGAAATACTAGACTATCAGCAAATGGCTGAAATTATTTATTCTTATTACAATCCAAGAGAGAGTGTATTTACTAAAACAGGCAAGACAATAAGTGAGGATATAATGGATTACATTTATCCTGATAATATTGGTTTTGTTGATAGATCATTAAATCAATATATAAAATTAAATGGTATTTACTGTTCCATCTTATATGTATCAAAATTCACAAAAATAAATCTGGGATTTTTAAGTGTACTTGCTACATATCCTGATGTTGAATTTTCTTTACATTTTGAACAGGCTCCTAAAAATGAGATTACAAATGTATTAAATAAATCGTTAAAGAATACAACAGGTAATCTTGAAAAAGAAAAGGAAGGTTCTAAAATACTTGAATTACAGGATCAGGAAAAGAAAACGATAGAATTTATTAATCAAATCAGTGTTGATGATGATATACCTTTTTATTTTTCAGTATGTATCCGATTAAAATCAAATGATTTAGATGATCTTAATGCTTATACGGATGATGTAAGGAAAGAACTTAATGGAATGGGATTAAAAGTAAGGTCAGGCATCTGGCAAAGCTATGAATTATTTAATACATGTGCACCTATATGCATGAATGAAGCACCAGTATATATGAAACAGACAACTAATGATACGCTTGGATGGGGTTATCCGTTTGTGTTTGAAACTTTGTATGATAGTACCCCAAAATATCAAGATGATGTATTGGTTAGTCATTATCCGCCGTTATATATAGGAAACACTAATCCTACTGGCGGAGTTGTGTTTTACGATAACTTTACTAAGTTAAAAGATAGGGCAAACTATAACGAATTCATCGAAGGGAAAAGTGGTTTTGGTAAGACTACTCTTATGATGGCACTTATCAAGTTTCGTCATGCAGTTGGATACCAACAATATATTTTAGATGTAGAAGGTAAGGAATTAAATAGATTGACATATGAATTGGGTGGAGAAATTATCAATGGTGCAAATGGTGATTCTGGGATAATTAATCCTATGCAGGTAAGAATAGTTGTTCCTGAAGATCCTACCAAAAGCAAGACAAAGATACCATTGGATCAAATTAAGCCATTGAGATCTCATATTCGTTTTTTAAGGTCGTTTTTGCGTTCGTATAAAGGTGATACAAAAGATATATCACGTTTGCATGATAGTAAGATTGAAGATGCTGAAATTGATGTATATAAAGAATATGGTATTGACTTTGATACAAATGCTCAGGAGATTGTTTCGCTATCTAATGACAAGTTTCCAATTTTTTCAGATGTTTATAAAAAATTAGAAGAATATAAAGCTGATGAAGAAAACAAAGATGTTTCTGATTCACACACGATTAAGATATTAAATGACTGTCTTGCTTTCTTAAAACCTATTTCTTTTGGTGCAGATGCAGATGTTTTTAATGGACATACGAGTATTAATCTTGAAAACTCATTGTTATGTTTTGATGTATCAGGATTACACGACAATACAAGTTCCGAAATTTTAGGAACTCAATATTTAAACATACTTTCTTTTATATGGTCAAGAATTGAATCAAGTGATGGAACTCAGCGAATACAAGTCTATGAAGATGAAGTTGCAGTTATACAAGATCCAAAATATATGGATATCATTATTATGAATGAAGATATGACACGACGTGTAAGAAAATATCTTTGTGGAATGACATTTGGAACTCAACAATTAACTGATATGCTAAAAGAATCAATCAAGGAAAACACAAAAACATTGATGCAGCAATCGGTATATCAGTTCTATTTCAATACTGATCCAGAATCATTAGAATATTTAAGAAATCATAATCTGGTTCCTAATAGTGAAATAGAATGGCTTCAAAAAAGCGAAATAGGTCAATGTTTTGTAAAACTTGGTAATATGACATCAATGAGGGTTAATGTTGATTTAGGCGAAAAAACTCTATCTCAATTTAAACGTTTAAAAGGGGAGACAGAGTAACATGAAAAAGAAAAAAGGAATTCTAGGTATTGGATTAGGAGGATTTTTTTCTTTTTTCTTTATCATTATCATTATGGTAGTTTCTGCAGCTGGTGGTGGTGCTGAAGCACAGAGTGAAAGTTATAGTCAAAATATATCTGTTTATGAAATTGCTATTTCCAACGCAGCAGAAAATAATGATGGTTATGAAGTTAAGTTAAATGAAATAGCTTGGTATTACATGATGACAGGTATTGAACCAATTCAAAATAATGTGATAAAAGAAGCGAATTGGATTGCCAAAAATAAAAGCAATTATGAACAGATTGCTAAGCATTATAAGAATGTTAGTCCATACAAAGAAAATCTTCAAAAGCATTCTGTAAACGATCTCGTAGCATATATTGATGGAATAGAAGAAATCAATGAGTCAAGAGAAGAAATAGATGATGAAGATATTACTGTTGAAGGTGGAAGTGAGGAAGGCAGAAAGATTGTCGAAAAAGCACTGACACGACTAGGATATATGTATAAATGGGGTGGTTGTCATACTGAAAAAGAAATAAAGAATCCAAATCAAAAGCTATTTGATTGTAGTGGTTTGGTTAATTGGTCTTTCTATCAGTGTGGATACAATATCTCAGCTTCTAATACAACAAAGACATTGGTAAATATGGGAAAATTGGTATCACGTTCACATTTATCACCTGGTGATATTATTCTTTTTTCTAACAATGGGAAAGAAAGTGGTGTTCATCATGTTGGTATTTATAAAGGTGACGGAAATATGGTACATGCTCCAAGAACAGGAAAACCAATTCAAGTTTCAAATATCACAACAGGATATTATGCAAGAGAATATTATTGTGCAAGAAGATTGTATTAGAGAAGGAAGTGGATAAAGTGTGAAAGAAAAAGGTAAAAAAAGTGCGACTTAAAAACAAGTCGTTAAAAGATTTTTCAAAAACTTAATAATAAATGATTAACTATCTTGTTGAATTTTTGGTATTTGAATTTGAGAAATATCTACACCTAAAGATTGTAAGTGTTCAAGGGCTTGTTTCGTTGTCATTTTTGATTGATTTTGTTTTGGATTTTTAAATGAATCATAATCTGATGGATGAAAGTTTTCACCAGTCTTGACCATATGATAGATGGAAACAAGTAACATTCTGGCAATAGCTATTATGGCTTTCTTATGACCACGTCTTTTCTTGATTCTGTTATATTTGATTTTGAAGTATGGTTCACTATTACATTTTATGGCGGCTAAGGCGCATTGGACAAGGATAGGTTTGATATATTGACCTGCTTTAGATATACGAACTGATTTCTTCTTATTGGCACTTTCGTTATTTTGAGGAGTAACCCCAACCCAAGAAGCAACTTCCTTGTCTGATGCCCATTGGTTCATATCAATGCCAATTTCTGAAAGAATGATCATTGCTGATATAAGAGAAATACCAGGAAGCTGAGTAATGTGTTTAACGATATCAATGAAAGGTGCACAGCGTTTAACCATCTCAATTTCACAATCTTGAATATATTTATCAAGGTTATCAAGATGTTTCATGGCATGATCTAATTTAAAGCGTTGATCAGTTTCAATGTGTGAATGTTGAATAGCTTGCATAACCTGTTCAGATTTTTTTGAAGCAGATTTAAGAAGCAATTTCTTGATATTTTCTTCAGTGACGATATTAGAATGCATAACTTCTTCTAAAACAGCACGACTGCTTTTTCCTAAAGAATCTGAGAAAACAGAACCAAGACCAATATTTGAAACAGTTAAGCAGTTTTGATAACGATTTTTTTCAGAAGAACGCATGCCAACAAGCTTGATACGATAGCGTGAAATTTCTCTGAGTTCTCTAATATGCTTAGGTGGAATAAAAGAAAACTTGAGAAGATCATGCTTAAAGATATCTGCAATCCATTTGGAATCCTTTTTATCAGTTTTCTTGCCCTTGATGGCTTTAACGTATTTAGGATGTGTCAGGAAAACATTAAGTTCTGTTTCAAGAATATTGAAAATAGGGATCCAATACTTACCAGTTGATTCCATGCAGACATCATAACAGTTGTTTTCCTTGAGCCAGTTTAAGAGATTCAACAAGTCATAGTTAAAAGTCGAAAATTGTTTTTGAAGATAAGTTGTCACATTATTATCATCAGTAGAAGCGATAGTCGCAACGATGATATCCTTGTGAACATCCATGCCACAACAA